>Ga0307405_10000012_pt1 | contig 233774 bp, 174 predicted proteins | sample 322Cmetagenome_2_FD_203311 | JGI IMG/M metagenome (GOLD analysis project Ga0307405, IMG submission 203311) | Maize rhizosphere microbial communities from greenhouse at UC Davis, California, United States - 322HYB-C-1 | ecosystem: Host-associated > Plants > Roots > Rhizosphere > Soil | place... | reverse complement strand
AGGCTATCGCTGATAAAAAACTGTTGCGTCCCGGAATAAGTGATGCTGCCATTATGCAGCTCAGAAATAACTATCTGTATGGATTCCCGACCTACTTAATCGCTTTCGTCCTTTCGTTCTTTTATCCCGATCCCGCTTTGCTGATCTGTGTTTTACTTTGGATATTCTGGGCAGTATCATCAAAGAAAATTAACTTTATCCAAACCTAGTGGTTGTAATTGCAAAGGATTTAAATTTATAAAATATGTCGAAATATAAAATTGCAGTACTTGATGATTACCAGGATGTAGCGAAATCATTTGCCGATTGGACGGTACTTGCCGAACATGCCGATATTAAGGTATTTACCGATCATCTTCATGGAGGGGATGAAATTGTAGCACGCCTTAAACACTTTGATATCATTTGTGTCATGCGCGAGCGCACCCCTTTAAGCGCTGCTTTACTTATGCAGCTGCCCAACCTGAAACTGATCGTTTCTACGGGTGCCAGAAACCGTTCCATTGATGTTGCTGCAGCTGAAAAATTGCAAATTGAAGTGCGTAATACCGGTTATTTAGGTCACGGCGCTTTAGAGCTTACCTGGGCACTCTTAATGGCCATCGCGAAACACATTCCGCAAGAAAATGCCAATCTGCGTGCTGGTGGCTGGCAGCAGATGGTGGGTAACGATTTAAAAGGAAAAACCCTTGGCATATTAGGGCTTGGGAATTTGGGTGCACAGGTTGCCGCCGTGGCAAAAGTTTTTGATATGGATATCATTGCCTGGAGTGAAAACTTAACACCTGAAAAAGCGATAGCTGGCGGTGCCAGGTATGTAGATAAAAAAACTTTATTCCAGGAGTCTGATTATTTAACCGTTCACATGGTGCTGAGCGATAGGAGTAAAGGTATTGTGGGTGCCGAAGATTTAGCATTGATGAAACCTACGGCTTACCTGATCAATACCTCAAGGGGACCATTGGTTGATGAAAATGCATTGATCAAAAGCCTGGAAGAAAACAAGATCGCCGGCGCAGCCTTAGATGTTTTTGATAAAGAACCGCTTGATGAAGGCCATCCTTTCAGAAAGCTGAAGAACGTACTGGCGACTCCGCACATCGGCTTCGTTACGCAGGATACCTACAGCCTTTTTTTTAATGATATTATTAAGGTTTTGCTGGACTGGATCCCTCGACATCCAAAAAGTTAGATTTCCATAGTGTCAGGTGTTACCATCTGGCGGATAAGTTAAGCGTCTCATTTGTCACTCTGAGGGGGTAATTTATTTCATAAAGATCAATATAAATGACGTTGAAATATCAGGCGGTATATAATTCCCCTCTTTTAGAGGGTGTCCGCAGGACGGGGGTGTTTTATTCGTCCTGGCCGGACAGGCCTTTTTCTTTTGGCACCAAAAGAAACAAAAGTGTCGGCTGAAAATTTTTGTATTGAAGTTTCTGCATGGGCTTGCCTGTGGATTCCCAAAAATTTGTTAGGCCGATTTAAGTAGAACGGAGATACCGTGCTATGGCCTAGCTGGATGGAAATGCAAAGCGATAAAAATGCTGATTAATAGTGATTTGTAAAATAACGTCAATGGTAGCGTAGTCGAAGACTTCTTGAATTTATAAAATCGCAAATAAAATGCCCTTCGACTACACTATCAATGACAAATTCAAAAGAAAGGTCGTCATTGCGAGGCATGAAGCAATCTTAAAGCGCTCGCTACTAGCGATAGTTGTAAGATTGCTTCGTCGGCTGAAAAAGCCTTCTCGCATCCGATATCGGATGACGATTCTTAGAAGGTACGCACGAAGGATCGTCATCTAACAGATTTTCTTTTTCCATAACCACAAAAAATAACCGAATCATAAATTAACGAAATAAGGTAAGCTTGAAATGGGTGTTATTTGATTAATTATTTAATAATCAGGCTATTGTATGGTGGCTTTTGTTTTGAATGATAAGGGATGACCACTAAAAATAGTGGCATGATCAATTATTTAAAATACAAACAAATTATGATGAAGTACAATCAACTCATTGCAGCCACTTTGCTCGTTTCAGCAATGGGTTTAGGCTCGTGTAAGGAACAGCCAAAAGAAAGCAAAGAAGAAAAACAAACAACAGCAGCTACCGAAGGAAGAAAAGAATATTATGAGGTTGCGCCAAATGTAAAACTGCACGTAACTGATTTAGGCAATGGTCCGGCAGTGGTACTGATCCATGGTTACCCGTTAAGCGATGCGTCCTGGGAGTACCAGTACCATGCTTTGGTTAAAGCCGGTTATCGCGCAATTGGGATTACCCTAAGAGGCTTTGGCCAATCTGATAAGCCATTTGGTAAATATGACTACGATCAGTTTGCGGATGATATCAAAAGTGTTTTAGACCAGATGGATGTAAAAGACGCTGTTATCGGCGGACACTCAATGGGTGGGGCAATCGTGTTACATTATGTAGCCAAATACGATGGTGCACACATTAAAAAGCTTGGTCTGTTCTCGGCAGCAGCCCCCCGCCACACTAAAACTGCCGATTATCCTTACCCATTGTTTACCAAAGATGATATCAGCCAATGGGTAGCACTTAACAATTCAGATCGCCCGGCATTATTAGCTGCTGTAGGCGCTAAATTTGCGCTAACGCCAAGCTCACTGTCGCCAGGCATTGGCCAGTGGTTATATTCGATCGAACTTCAATCATCAGCTTATGCAATGGAGCAGGCGCTTATTTCGTTAAGAGATGAAGATTTGAGGGCTGATCTGGCAAAAATCAAAGTCCCAACTGTAATCATGCATGCAAAAGACGATCATATTGTAGCTTATGCCTTAGCGCAACAAATGAATAACGGAATCGCGGGTTCTAAACTTGTTACCTTTGATAAAAGCGGCCATGCCTCTTTTCTCGAAGAAAAAGACAGGTTCAATGAAGAACTGATCAAGTTTATTAAAGAATAAGCAATTGGTGGATATCTAATACATAATAATAAGGATATCCACCATTAATACCGTTCCATCATCTTCACTCATTCTCTACTACATTTCGTGTCCAAAATCGCCTTTTAGCGAAATATCGTGAGGCATTTACGACCATAATCTTGATTGCAGCCCATTAACGCCATATTCTTGCCTTTGGCATATTCTTTGAATTCGCGGGTTTGAACGTTAACAAAAAAGTCTCTATCGAAATCAATTCTAAAACGCTCAGTGATGATGAATAATCATCCGGGTTTGTTCGTTTTGCGATTGCGTTAAGTTCATTCATCCAATTCTCGGATAGATATTTTGGAAGGTCAATTATAAAAATGAGAAAGCAGGAACCATATCTTAATACGAGTACTAGTGTTGATGGCAACGATGTTAAGCCTCATGCCGATTCTTATTTCGAAACAAGGGCAGAAACAATAGCAGAACAAGAAAAGAATTTTAGTTTAAAGGAACTATTTCAAGGTATTTTTTCTAAACTGAATCCATTATTTTCTATTGATTGTGCTGCATTGATTCTTTATAACGATGAAGTGGACCACATTACAAGAGCATATCTCACAGAGGCTATTTCAGGCAAAATATCCTGTACAGAAATTATCTCCGATCCGATTAGTCTTTCGCTGATTACAAAAGAAATTTCGGGATTTGATTTTCCTGTGCTTAAGTCGAGGCAAGACTGGATAGCTGATTTTGGCGAGAACCATTGCCTCAGCAATCATCCTACAGAGTATCATTTTCATTGTTATATACCTTTAGCGCACAACGGCCGCATACTGGGAACTTTCGAACTTCATAATCATAAGCGGGAATTAAGTGCGGAAGGATTGACTTTTTGCTGTAACATTGCCGATTTCATTGCTGGACTGCTCGCTACAATTTGGGAAAAAAATGTAGAAGGTGCTGATCTTGCAAGGCCTGGTACGTCCCAAATTATAAACGGGTCTGAAACATTAGCCTTTGCAGAGGAGAAAATTAAGCAGTTAGAAAAGAAAGTTGAAAAACTAAGTGCGCAGCTTGCAGAATACCTGATTTTTGAGCCTGAAGAGCCACCTGAAATCTTCGTACACCCTGATATTGTTGGCAGTAGCCCTGAAATGAAAGCGGTTTACAAACTGCTCAACCGGATTGCTGCTACGGAAACTACAGTTTTAATTTTGGGCGAAACCGGAACGGGGAAAGAGCTGATCGCCAAAGCCGTTCACGAGGGGTCTTCAAGAAGCAAAAAAACAATGGTTAAGGTCAACTGTGCAGCTATTCCACCTAATTTAATCGAATCTGAACTTTTTGGTCATGAGAAAGGAAGCTTTACAGGTGCTACAGAAAGACGGATCGGGAAGTTTGAACAAGCGCATAAGGGTACAATCTTCCTGGATGAAATTGGCGAGTTACCGCTCGATTTACAAGTTAAATTACTTCGTGTTTTACAGGAAAAAGAAATAGAGCGTGTTGGGGGCAAAACAACTATTGTGACTGATGTGCGCATCATCTCGGCCACCAACAGAAATCTTTTAGAAGAAGTGGAGGCGGGGCGGTTTAGGCGTGATTTATATTACAGGTTAAATGTTTTTCCGGTTTCATTGCCGCCACTTCGAAATCGAAAACCGGATATACCTGTATTGGCTACTTTTTTCTTAGCGAAATTCGCCAAAAAGTCTAATCGAAATCTTCATGGATTTTCAAAAAAGGCAATTTCCACGATGATGGCTTACAGCTGGCCTGGGAATGTAAGAGAATTGGAACACCTCATCGAAAGGCAGGTGGTGATGGCTGATGGTAATGTGATTAAGGATATCGAAATTCCAGAGAATAACAAACAATCCATATCTTCAGCTGGCTCTGTTAAAACCATATTTGAAAATGAACGCGAGCATATATTCGCTGTATTAGCGTTATGTAACGGGCGGATTTCCGGTCAGCATGGTGCGGCAAAATTATTGGGTGTTCCGGCAACCACGTTAAATTCGAAAATCAAAAAGCTTGGCCTGGCCAAAAAACACATTTATTGATCATCTTGAAGCGATAGTGTTCGTGTTTATTCTTTTGGGCATTCCTTACTGAAATGGCGATATCTTCTGAAATCTCCAAAGATATCGCCATTTATCCTGGCAAAACGATTGGCCTAAATATCCAATTCGAAAGATGAGCGGGAAGCCTTGTCTGCCTGGTTTAACAAGTCGGCATCGTGTTCGGCAGCCCTTTCATCACTAATGATTGTACTTTGATTTAGCGCATCTTCCTCGCTGGTTAATGCATCTTCCTTATCGTCAGAAAGTTCTTCTTTATTTGGGTCTATTATCATGGCTTTTTTATTTAAAGATAACCATTTAAATTAGCTTAAGCCACTCTTTTTTGCTTTTTATACATCGAATAGCTTATCTTTTGTTCATTAATATTTTTAAAAATAAATACACCCGAATTTTATCATAAATTCACTTTATTTCGTCGATTTTTATTGTTGGTTTGTTTTTAAAGTTTTGTTTTACAGGGTGTTGTGTGTTGGTTTGTTTTTTGGTAAATTAACACGTTATTTAAAAAGAACAAATAATTATGGATAACGATTATTTAAAACATATCGGGGAAATGACTTCACTTTCAGAAGTTGTAAATGCCTTGGTTAAACAGGGTTATACTTTCGATTTCAATTTGAAAAGTAGCCAGTTAAATAGCGGAGAAAACCCAATTCAGGCGTCTCCCGAGCAATTTTTGATTGATAAATACTATCGTTTTGAAGGAGAATCTGATCCCGATGATGAGGCGATTGTTTATGCCATATCCTCAGTTGATGGTGAAATAAAAGGGATCTTTGTTAACGGTTACGGAACTTCATCCGAAAGCGTTGGTGATGAGGTGATTAAAAAATTAAAAACCCGAACTGATTAAGAACTGCCCATGAACAAACTAAAACTATATGGTAAACCAGATTCTCCTGAAATTTACCCCATCAGAGACTTTTTAAAACGAAGTGTTATCGATTTTGAATGGTTCGATATTACGCATGATGATTTGGGCTGGGGCCAGGGAATTACCTCATTTAATAATCCGGATAAGCAACCCGTAATAGAATTCCCAGATGGCAAAGTGATTGTAAATCCAAGCTTAGAACAAATTGCCTGTAACCTGGGCTGGATTACCGAACCTAAATATGCTGAATATGATCTGTCGATTTACGGTGCTGGTCCTGCGGGATTAAGTGCCGCGGTTTATGCGGCATCAGAAGGGCTGAAAACGATTCTGATTGAACGTGAGGCCATTGGTGGGCAGGCTGGTACAAGTTCGCTGATCGAAAATTATCTGGGTTTTCCTGAAGGAATATCCGGGGCAAACCTTGCTGAAAGAGCCAGGCAGCAAGCGCTAAAATTCGGTGTTGAGATTTTGCTTTTAAAGGAGGGGATCAAAGGTGCATTTTATAACAATAGAATCCATGTAGATTTTGCAAGCGGAGAAAAGCTTGTTGCTAAAACAAATATCTGTGCAACCGGAGTGGAGTATGCGAGATTGAATCTCCCTGATGAAGACCGGTTTTTTCATAAAGGGGTTTATTATGGTGCCGGTGCCAGTGAAGCTTTTTTCTGTCAGGATAAAGATCTTTATATTGTTGGCGGCGGAAACTCTGCCGGACAGGCTGCTACCTATTTTTCTGGCTTTGCCAAACGCGTTTTCATGGTGATCCGAAAAGGTAACCTTGCAGATACCCTGTCTGAATACCTGATTCAGCGGATAGCATCCATTAAGAATATTCATGTCCTGTATTATGCTGAAGTAGTGGCACTGGAAGGTGATGATTATCTACAGCGAATCAAAATTGTAAACAGTCAGGATGGAACAGAAACATGGCACGAGACATCAAAATTATTTATCTGCATAGGTGGAAAACCCAATACCGAATGGGCTGTTGAAACTGCAATCTGCAGGGATAGAAATGGATATCTTTATACAGGTAACGATTTGCTTAGCCTGGATCAATATAAGATGTGCTGGGAACTGGAAAGGCCGCCTTATCATTTAGAAACCAGTGTTCCAGGCTCTTTTGCTGCTGGTGATGTCAGGTTTAATTCGGTAAAAAGGGTTGCATCGGCTGTAGGCGAAGGTGCCATGGCGGTAACTCAGGTTCATCAATATTTATCAAAATTGTAATTATGGAAAACAACAGCATCTGCAGCCACATTGAGGCTGTAAAAGAATTAAAAACTGCAAAAGAACGTGTTTGTGAAACCTGTATAAAACAAGGTACAGATTGGGTACACCTTCGTACCTGCCAAACTTGTGGCATTACTTTATGCTGTGATTCATCGCCAATGCAACACATGTCGCATCATTGCCGGGCAGAGAAACATCCTGTTATCATCTCATCAGAACCGGGAGAACGGTGGATGTACTGCTTTCTGGATAATGAAATGGTTGAATATTGATTAAATATTATAAAAAAGGTGGCTTTTGGTTAAAGCATATAAAATTAATAGTAACCTGAGTCACTATTACCTCGTATCAATCACCGCAAGAATTCTCTACATGCCATCTTCAGCATAAGCCTGTAACACCATAAGGCTTGGTGCAAAATATAAGGTGCCTGTGTGGGCTGTGCTAAAATCAAGGATCCGATGTGAGTTGCCAGGCGGATAACCAACGGACATTCGTGCTAACATTTCCTTAACGGTACTCAAATTTTTAGAATAAGCAATAAAATAGGTTCCAACTTCACCTTTTTGAAGGATGTCCGAACGACATATTGTCTCAGATTATTTTAAGGTCATTTCCTGCTTTTTCCTCAATTCCTGCAAAGGCACTACAGGAGTTGCCGGGTTTAACATCATTAGTTATTTCGATGGTAGAGCAGCCTTTCGGTACAGCATCGAACAACCTCGCCCTAATTGCTAGTTGCCTGACAATCGAAACCACTTTGATGGAATTGAACGGTGAAGAAATTCTGGGCACATTATCCCAAAAAATGGCATTATCGATTAATCATTATTCACCCTGAATTCTATTATTTAGCCATTGTAATCTGGAAAAAATAATTTTTAAATAATTGGTGTATTCTTTACTCATGAAGATAGACTTGTTTCTCTTATCATAAATGGTTCAATTTAGGCTCATCGAAGGTTAAATTCGGGTGGTCATGTACAACGTCTATAGTATTGTCTACATATTTGTCTGATATGATTAATTGCATATTTTCCTGTAAACCATATTTCCAATAATGATAGAATGTGCTTTTAATACAAAGAAAACGTGTGTATAGGTATACATTATGATGCACAATGTGTTGATTAAAGTTTAAAATTGATTGATAGTCAATAACTTTAATTAAAAAGCTTATGAAAAAGTTATTTCTTCTACTTACTCTGGTTCAGGTCGTTATGATATGTTCCTGCCGGAAGATTCTGGACGGTCATGGTGGTCAGCCAGGAGGTACTACACACGAGGTTACCTTTCAATTTTCTGGCCTTAACCACACTGTAGGGCAGCCAAATGTGGGGATGCAGCCTGAGCCATTGCAGAATTATATTACACAGCTCAGTGTAATTGCCTATAATGCCAAGACAGGTGCCGAAGTGAAACGGCTAACGCAATTTGCATCTCAATCTGATTTCGGAAAGGTGATATTTAAACTCGATCCGGCGCAGTACAATTTTGTAGCAGTTGGGTCACAGTCGGCGTTTGGCATCAATCAGTTTTATAAACTCGATACCATTCCCGTATACCTTCCCTACACACAGGCCACTATTGAATATTTACAAGATGGCGCTGATCCCTATTGGAGGCATTATGAGACTAGTGATACCTTTTTATCCAGAAAAGCGGTCAATATTAACAACAATCAAACAGTAGAGATGGTGATGGAGCGTATTGTGGGCAAGCTCGAATTTGAAGTGAATGATGCCCCTGACTTCAAGGTGTCTGAAATTTATGACGAAAAAACTGCTTTTAAGGTTTCAGCAGATTCATTATCCCATCGGGTAAAGACCTACAGTTTCCCTGAATATACTGCTGTGGATGGTAAAATCAGCCTTTATATACTCAACACAACCGGTAATCTTTCAATTGAATCAGGGGTATGGTTACATCCGCTTTACATTCAGGATATTCGGGTATATAAAAATAAAACAACCCTGGTTAAAGCTAAAGTACTGACAGGAGAATACACTATAACTGTGCAATAATTAGTATATAAAAATGTAAAGCTGGTAAATAAAACCATTCCAGATTTTAAAAGGTCTTAGTATAACGCTGAGGCTTTTTTTATGCCTTAAAATTCTCGCGATAATTTAAGCGCTTTCCTTTATCTTTGCCGCGAATTTAATATTCCCAATCGTGATTAATGTAAATAACATCTCCGTTTCATTTGGCGGAACCACCCTTTTTAGCGACGTAACCTTTTCGATAAACGAGAACGATAAAATTGCCTTAATGGGTAAAAATGGCGCAGGCAAGTCGACCATTTTAAAAATCATTGCCGATGTCGCTAAACCTACTTCTGGCAGCGTAACAGGTCCGAAAGAAGCTGTAATTGCATATTTGCCACAGCATTTGCTCACTCACGACAATGTCACTGTTTTTGAAGAAACCATGAAAGCTTTTGCAGAGGTAAACCAGATGCAAAAAGAGCTTGATGAGCTGAATGAACAACTGACTATCCGTACCGATTACGAAAGTGACGATTATATGAAGCTTATTGAACGGGTATCGGAGTTAAGTGAGCAATTTTATTCGATTGAAGAAACCAATTATGATGCAGAGGTAGAGAAAGTGTTAAAAGGTTTGGGTTTCGATCGTAAAGACTTTACCCGCCAAACTTCTGAGTTTTCAGGTGGATGGCGTATGCGTATCGAATTGGCCAAAATTTTATTAAAGAAACCCGATCTCATTTTACTGGATGAGCCTACCAACCACATGGATATCGAAAGTATTCAATGGCTGGAAGATTTTCTGATCAATTCGGCAAAAGCGGTGATGGTAATCTCGCACGATCGTACCTTTGTAGATAACATTACCAATCGTACCATTGAGGTAACCATGGGCAGGATATACGATTATAAAGCCAAATATACCCATTACCTCCAACTGCGTGCCGAGCGCCGCGTACACCAATTGAAAGCCTACGAAGAACAACAACGTTTTATTGCCGATAACCAGGAATTTATCGATCGTTTTAGAGGAACTTATTCTAAAACTCTACAGGTGCAATCGCGTGTAAAAATGCTCGAGAAACTTGAAGTGATCGAAATCGATGAAGTAGATACTTCGGCATTACGATTGAAGTTTCCTCCGTCACCACGTTCAGGTCAGTACCCGGTAATGGTAGAAGAGCTAACTAAAACTTATGGCGATCATGTGGTATTTGAAAAAGCATCTATGGTGATCGAACGGGGCGAAAAAGTGGCTTTTGTTGGGAAAAACGGTGAAGGTAAATCGACTATGATTAAAGCCATTATGGGTGAGATTGATTTCGAAGGCGGTTTAAAAGTAGGTCATAATGCTAAGATTGGCTATTTTGCCCAAAACCAGGCTGCATTGCTGGATGAAAACCTAACGGTATTCGAAACCATTGATCAAATTCCGTTAAGCGACGGCTCAATAAAAATCAAAGACCTTTTAGGCGCCTTTATGTTCAGTGGTGATGATACCACAAAAAAGGTTAAGGTACTTTCCGGGGGCGAGAAAACCCGCTTGGCCATGATTAAATTGTTGTTAGAACCCGTAAATGTATTAATCCTGGATGAGCCAACCAACCATTTGGACATGAAGACCAAAGACATTATTAAAGACGCGTTGAAAGATTTTGATGGTACTTTGATTTTGGTATCGCACGACCGGGATTTCTTAGATGGATTGGTGAAAAAAGTGTTTGAGTTTGGCAATAAACGCGTTCGTGAACACTTTGAAGATATTAAAGGATTCTTAGCTTATAAAAAAATGAATAGCCTGAAGGAAATAGAGCAAAGTTAAATAAGCACCGCAGTCGCCAGTCGAAGACTTCTTCAGATTGATAACTGCAAATAAATGCCCTTCGACTCCGCTACCATTGACAGATACTAGTAGAAAAATCGTCATCTCGACCGAAGCAATGCGGAGTGGAGAGATCTTTGAACTATGTTATTGAAATCAAATTTAAAGATCTCTCCACTACGGTCGAGATGACGATACTTTTAATCAACTCACCTCTTTAAATTCTTCAGTCTTAATATTTATTTTTTACCATAAATTATCCTTAGGACCGCATCTTTTGCGATTTATCTGTTAACTTAATAGCCTTTTAAGCAAATGGCACATTTAGAATCAATAATCTCTTCATTCATATTATCGATTAAAATATCTGAACACTGTATTCAGAAATAAGGCTACTGTTTAGCGCTAATCGAAGCTTTTAGTGGAATTTCTAAATTTTTTACAGCACCAATTGGCGCAATCTTAATTGATCTGTTTCCTTTGGATAGGTAGAAATAATAAATACTATTTGTGCCGATCAAATAAATGTCTTCAGATTCGCCGTTCGAATAATTCAGCTTGCGATCGTATTTGAGTTCGTTATTGCGGATGTGTTTTGATAAGTTTTTCCCTTGTCCAAGGCCAATTCCCAAAAACATCGATAGTAGTCCGATAGCAAAAATAATAGTGAAAAGTTTTGAAAAGTGGCTTTCTACTTCCTCTTCACTAAGTGTTTCAGGGTTTTTTAGGCCAGAAAGATTTTGTGCCCACTTTTTATTCCTCCGCTTTGCCAGATAGGCCGGGTAAGCATAAGCGAGCAGAATGAAGCCTGTCGTAACGATTACTACCACCGGATGAGATGTTAGTGTTGCCACTGGACTGATCAGTACATCCATAATTGTGGTATACTTTAAAATGTTTATACCGATCTGGTAGTAAAAAATGCTTTCTTTTATTATCCCCATCACCACAAGGAACAGGTAACCATATGGCAATAATTTTTGCAAGTTTTCGGAGAGTTTCATTTGCTAATGAAGTTATTTAGTCTAGAGGTAAATTTTATTTCGAACGCAAAATAGAAAAAATAACTGTTCCGATTGGTTGTTTTGTGTGATTAGCAAAATTATTCGTGAGGATGATTTACTTTTAAAGCCGCTATCATTTATTGAATTGAGGATGAACAAGCGCAACAGTTTCTTCTGCTGTAATGCCCGCCCGGCTAACGTCTGTATGGGTGGCAGCAAAACGATCGATGGTTAAATTTGGTGCTTTGCCCATAACCAGCGTATGGTGATTGGTATTGCCTTTGAGTTTTAATGTACTATTGTCGAGAATTTCAGTATACAAGCCCTCACTACTGGTATCGATATCGGCAAAGGCATTTCCCTTAAGAATGATCTGAAGAAATTTAGTGCTGAGCTTTGCTTCTGTTTTTACTACAGCATTTTGATCAGCTTCAATGCGGTAGATATCGTTTACATAAACAACAAGTTTACACGTTTCTTTATTGAGTCCGGTAATGCGTAGCACTTCGCCCTGCTGGGTAACTTTCACACTTCCTGCATTATCATCTGAAAAAGATATTCCAATAGCGGGCCGCTGTACCAGCATCACTTCTACATTTCCCTTTATCATAATCCTTCTAAAGTTTTGAATCTTGTAAAGTATTGTCGTGTTTTTTTCTACAGCCCTTAAGTTGTTTGGAAGGGCAGCCGTTAAGGTAATTACTGCAGACGCAATAACGATTAGCGTTTTAATTGAGGTTTTCATCGTGTTTTTATTTAAAATATTAAAATTTGCTGAGGTTATAGTGGTTTTAATTTAAACCAGCTTGTACACACATTATTCAGTTTCGTGGTTAACCAAGCGGGTGCCAAAAAGCAAATGTTACTTCAATTGCGCTGCAACGGTTGTTTTTAATTATTACTCGCTTACGCATGTTCATTTCCGAACAGTCGTTGTGCGGCAGCGAACAGTTTTTGTGCATTAGCTTGTAATTGCTATTTCAATTGTTTAAGTAAGGCACATGTAAGGATTATATTCATTATTTTAGTGAAAAGTTAAAGTATATTGGATCAGTCGTTTTGAATAAAAATCACGATGTCAGTAAAAATCAATCGCCAAACACAGCAGAAACTTCAGCAGTTACTGGTCATTATCCTGGCTTGGGTGATGGCTGGGATGGTAATTGCCATTTTTGAAGACCTTGTGCTGCATACCCGAAATTCTTTAGGGCCAGCGCCTGGTTATACCTTAATTTCTTCAATTATACTAAATGCAATTATTGGCTTGTTTGGGGCACTGTTGGGCGGAAGCTTGCTCGTATTCTTTGTAAATGTAAAATACAATGATAAGCCTTACGGCTATACCCTCTTAATTGTTGCCGGATCGTTTTTAGGCGTTATTTTGATTGTAAACGAGATACTGAGCCTCTATGAACTGGGTGATTCGAAAAGATTTTTAAAAAACGGATTGGTGTGGGCCATCGTGGTTTCCATAACGCAGTTGCTGCTACAGATAAACAGTAAGTTTGGACAAGGGATTTTCTGGGATATTATTAGGGGAAAATACAATACGCCCAAAGAAGAATCACGGATCTTTATGTTCCTCGACTTAAATTCATCAACATCTATAGCCGAAAGCCTCGGAGATAAAAAATACCACGAATTATTAAAAGATATCTTTATCGATATTACCAATCCTATTTTAGAAAATAGGGGAGAAATATACCAATATGTGGGCGATGAAGTAGTAATTGCATGGCGCTATGATGAAGGATTAAGGAACAATAAATGCATCAACTGTTTTTTTGATATCAAGGCGCATCTGTTGCTTCTGAGGGATAAGTACATTGGAAAGTATGGTTTAATACCTGCTTTTAAAGCGGGTATTCATTGCGGAAAGATTATAGCAGGCGAAGTGGGGATTATAAAACGCGATATTACCTATTCTGGAGATGTACTGAATACCACTTCAAGAATTCAGAATATGTGTAAGGAGTTTAACCAGGAGATGCTGGTTTCGATAGCGCTAATTGAAGAACTCCAGTTAACCGACCATTATACCACGCAAATGTTAGGAGCAATTAAGCTCCGTGGAAAGGAAAAAGAAATGCAGCTTGTAGCTGTAAAACCTGTTTAATACATCCAAAGCATAAAAATATGCGCAAAACATATTATATTTTATGAGCCTATAAATTATTAGTATGTCAGTCTGAACGGAGTCGAAGACCCGTTTTTAGATATATTAAAAGCAATCGACTCCGCTACCATTGATGTTATTCCATAAAAAACTATTAATCAGTATTTTAGCTGCTGTCGCATTTCCATCCAGCTAGGCCATAGCACGGTATCCCCGTTCTACTTAAATCCGGCCTAACAAATTTTTCGGGCTCCACCGGCCCAGCCAACCCACTAGCTTTGAAAGAAAAATTTTCAGCCGGTGTTTTTTGTTTCTTTTTGACAGCAAAAAGAAAGAGCCTCATCGGCGGCGGCGAGCCGAGGCAAGGATGAGCCTCTGGGCAAAAAAAGATATGCGTCATTCATATTGATTTTTATAAAATAAATTATCCCTCAGTGTGACAAAAATATTAGATAAGTAAAAATAATTGCGTCAAATTTAAACAGGCTCTATATACACTGTAATAATTTCTTTACTAAAGAAGCAGGACAGAGCAGGTTGCTTCTTTTTTTTAATTGTGATAGATTGGCTTGATTAACCAATTATAAACCCCTATATGTTTTGTTCCCATTTAGGAGCAATGATATAGCTTGAGCCACCTATTATGTTTGTTTTTACCAATCTGATTAAAACTTCGGGATCTAAAATATTATTCCTTTGTTCTGCGATATGCGCCGGCGTACCAGCTTTTGCTCAATATGTAGAACATAAAGGGAATGATGTTACCTCGCCACTACATCTGTTAAAACCGGCCTATGTTACACCTTATGGTGAAACAAAAATGGCAGATATTAAAGTATCGCTTGATCGTGTTTTTAACTACCTGGATAAAACGACCCCTTTCGAACTGATAGATAAGGTTTCGGGAAAAGTGGTTTCGGATTTAAAAAAAGCAGATTCCACTTCGATATTTAAACCGGGAGACTACCGTTTAACAAGTTACGAATGGGGCGTTACCTATACCGGGATGCTGGAGGTTGCTACTGCAACAGGAGATCAAAAATTTAAAGATTATACCGTAAAGCGGGTTAGTTTTTTGGCAAATGTTGTTTCTGCTTATCAAAAATATCTAAAAACAAATAAAGGCGCAGTAACACCGGTTCGTTCGGTAATAGATCCACATGCATTGGATGATGCAGGTTCTATTGCTGCTGCAATGATTAAGACACAACGAACAGGAGAAGTAAAAGCCGATCTCCGCCCGGTTATTGATCATTATTTAAATTACATCATGACCAAAGAGTTCCGCTTGAAAGACGGTACTTTGGCGAGGAACAGACCGCAACCCAATACGTTATGGCTTGATGATCTTTACATGAGCCTGCCTGCAATTGCCCAGATGGGCGTACTAACTGGTGATGCAAAATATTTTGATGAAGCGGTGAAGCAATACAGATTGTTTGCCGAACGGATGTTTAATCCAGAAAAAGGATTGTATATGCATGGCTGGGTTCAGGACATGGATCCCCATCCGCAGTTTCATTGGGCGCGGGCAAATGGCTGGGCACTTATGACCAAAATAGAACTGCTGGATGCCTTGCCTGTAAACCATCCCGGTAGGCCATACCTATTGAAAATGTTAAAAGCACATATAAAAGGTTTGGCAGCGTTACAGGATGGGACAGGTTTTTGGCATCAGCTTTTAGATCGTAACGACTCTTATTTGGAAACCTCTGCTACCGCCATTTATACCTATTGCATTGCCCGTGCAGTAAACAAAGGCTGGCTTGATGCCAGAGCCTATGGCCCTATGGCGCTGTTGGCCTGGAACGCAGTGAGCACTAAAATAAATGCAAACGGTCAGGTAGAAGGTACTTGTGTGGGTACAGGCATGGGTTTCGATCCTGCGTTTTACTATTACAGGCCTGTAAATGTTTTTGCTGCACATAGTTATGGCCCGGTGCTTTTGGCAGGAGCAGAAACTTATCGTCTGTTACAAGAGCATCCTTTCGCTATAAACGATAGTTCGGTACAGATGTATAAATAATCAACACCACATTTAACCAAAATAAAGATGAAATATACTTCCTGTTCATTTCTCATTGCCGCTTTTACCTGCATTTTAGCGTTTAATCATCAGCCAGGCTACGCACAGATTGGTAAACGTTTTCCTTCAGAAAAGAAAGTGCTTAAAGATCCGGTTACGGGTGCTGTACTTACTTTTCTAACCAGCACGCCGGCAGGAGATTCGAAGATTTATCAGACACATAATCAGTGGACTGCTGATGGACAATGGTTGATATTCCGATCGGGCAGGGTTAAAGGAGAAGCAATGGCGGTAAACGAGCAAACAGGAGACCTTGTTCAGGTTACGGAAGGTGGTTACACCGGCATGTTGAACGTAGCCAGAAAATCGATGAAGTTATATTTTATGCGGAATATTGATTCGGGGAAACGCATAGGAGGCGCAGTAAAAATTATAGAGGTAGACCTGGCTAAGGTATTTGCAGATAGTAAATCTGGTAAAATGAAACCTGTATCGGCTTATGAGCGTGTTTGTGGAACCACCCCCGAAAAAATTGGTGCTGGTGGCGATATGGCCCTCGATGGTGACGAAGACTGGGCTTATTTTAGGGTGGGTAAAGAAGAAGCGGCTAAACATCTTGCTGCAGGAATTAAACTGGAACCAAACTTTGGGCCGCGGAAAATGGGCGCTGGCCCATCGGGTATAGCAGGAATGAATATCCATACCGGCGAAATCAAATATGTAATTTCCGTTCCTTTTCAGATAGGGCATATACAGACCAATCCCTGGCTTGCCGGCGAAATTGTTTTTTGCTGGGAAACCGGAGGGAAATCGCCACAGCGAACCTGGACCGTATTGGCTGATGGAACAGGCTTACGGCCACTATATCCAGAGGCCGATTATGAATGGGTTACCCACGAAGCCATAATTTCGCGAGATGAGGTAGCCATGGCCATTATGGGGCACAGGCCCATACCCGGAACCGGTGCTGTATCTGCCCCACAAACTGAAGTGAACGGTGCCAATCCCGGACAAGAAAATGCCTGGGGACCATCAGGTACCCTCGAAAAACCTACCGGGCTGGCCATTGTAAATTTAAGAACAAGGGAAATGAGAATTGAAGGACAAACGTCAACTGGTAGTGGGCTTTGGCATGTAAGCGGTTCTCCAGACGGAAAGTGGGCCGTTGGCGACGATTTTTCGAGAAGCATTTATCTGATTAATAGGAAAACACATGAAATGAAACTGCTCTCGGCAGGACATAAGCAAACAGCTGCAGATCATCCACATCCTACCATGAGCCCTGATGGTAAAAAAATCGAAATCCAATCTGCGATGTTGTCTGAAGACAACCGATCGATGAATATCTGCGTGATTTCTATCCCAAAAGGATGGATGAATATCAAATAGCTTTAAGCCGAAAAACATTATATGCTACTGCTAATTGCAGAATAGCCCTCACATTTTGTCTTATTTGTTGTACTGTTAATGTTTTTTTGACCAGTACTGCTATTGCTTAATTTTTTTTAAAGGCATTAAGGCTTGCTTAAAACGATTTACCTGAGCTGAAGATTAATATTATCTTTTTATGATAATATTTTATAGTAAGAAGACAGGATAGTACAGGATGGGGATTTTGTTCTGCCTTTATATATTTAAGGAATAATTCACTAACCAAATAACTTTTTAACCAACTATTTAATTAACGAACGTTAATATCATTCTATGCAGTAAAAATCTACTCACCCTTTTAAGTCAGTTTTTGCATTCTTTAATTTCTAATTGATTTAGATCCATAGCTTTTTATTGCCCAGTATTTTAATGGCCGTTTATCCAATGAAATTGCTATGAGTAAAATTTTACAAAAATTTTTAATCGTTAATTTGGCGGTTATATTCATTCTCAGCGCTTGCCGGAAAAAAGAATTTGATGAGTTCTATGGCCGTCCTGAAACATTAGCCGATCCGATTTATCAACAACTTCAGGCCAAAGGGAATTTTACCAGATTTTTAGAGTGTATAGATAAATCGGGCTATAAAGAAACCTTAAGCAAAGCAGGATCGTGGACGGTTTTTGCACCAACAGATGCGGCTTTTGCCACCTACATGACCGAAAACAACTTAACCGAGATAAATGCAACGCTCGCTTCGTCAATTGTACGTTATTCAATGACCTATGATGGAGAAAAAGTAGAACGTTTAAGCGATAATTTAACTGCAAAAGGTTTCGTTAAAAATGTCGGTTTTAGGCGACGTACTGTTTATTACGATTTTGTTTATGATGGCGTAGACAATGATGGTAAAGCGATAAAGGTAATTGCGGGTAACCGAAACGGAACATACTTGCCAACCGATTTTAACAATAAAAACCTGCCCTATTTTCTTAGCCCCTTCGTCACTTTTGCGGGCATTAGCGCTTTAGATTATAATTATTTTTATCCAAATACTGAATATACCGGAAAAAATGTAGGCCCTGGAAAAATTATCGAGCAAGATATTGTAGCCGAAAATGGCGTAATCCACATTGTAGATAGGGTGCTTACACCGCCACAAAGCATCGATCAGTATATTGGTGCTAAAGCACAGTATGGTGCCTTCAAATCCCTTTTGGATAAATATGTAAGCTATAATGTGAATACTGATATTACCCACCGTTATCAGGTGTTAACGGGGAAAAGTGATAATGTTTACGTTAAAAACTATAGCATATTGCTTGGTTTTTCGCCTAATAACGAAAATTACCTGAAAGATGATGCCAACGATGCACAGATTGGTATGTATACCATTTTTGCACCAACCGATGACGCGGTTGAGGCCTATGCAAAAGTGCTGTTAAAATATTATGCAAAAAACAGGTTACAGCCAGGAAACTATAAAGCACAGCTGAACGAACTGTTTTCTTTAAGATCCGACATTATCAGGGATTTTATCAATTCCCACTTATACAGAACTACAGTATGGCCAAGCAAATTTAATACGGTTAACAGCTTTTTGGGCGAAGCCACGAAACTTACTCCTGCTAATGTGGTAGACAAACAGTTTTTAAGTAATGGATTGTTTTATGGCGTAAACGCTGCCCAAAATTCCAATGTATTTTCAACCGTTTATGGGAAGGTAAATTTAGATCCTACCTATTACATTATGAAACAGGCGCTTGATGTTTTGGGCTATGCTATTCCAATTAAAACGGCCTCATTAAAATATATTGTTATCCCAATTCCCGATGCCACCTTGGTAAATTTAGGGTTTTCATACGATCCATTTTATCCTTCATCGCCAATTAGAGGCGATCTTAATATTTTAAGGCGACTCTTGCAAACACACATTATCCCACTGGGTGACCGTGCTGTACCAAATTTTGCCACAACAGCTGGCATTTTAGAAACTTCGGGTGGTGAATACATTAAGTACAACAACGGTTTTTTCTCTTCTGCTGGGACAGAAGATCTGCCAGCAGTTGCCGATAAAAGTGTTAAGATCGATTCGGTTGCCACGGCTGTTAATGGTGCTGATGCCTATGCTGCCAAAGTGCTGATGTATACTGTACTTCCGGTAAGCAAGCATATCGAAAAATACGGTACGCTAACAACCGATCCTTATTATGCTTTCTTTCAGTACCTTAAAAATAACGTTACGCTTTATACGGCTGCTACAGGTGCAATTCAAGGGGTTACTGATGGAAGCGCTTACACCGTTTTTATCCCTACAAATGCGGCTATACAAGCTGCGGTAACCGCAGGGTTATTGCCGAAATTAGCTAATGGCACACCAAACTATGCGCCAACAGATGCCGCAGACATTAGCCGGGTAGCCAAATTTATCCAATACCATATTATTAAAAGCACAGTAGCAAGCGACGGACAGAAAACAGGTTCCTTTGAGAGTTTGCTTAAAAACGATTCGGGAGATGCAGCCAAGGTTACTGTATTTACCAATACCACCAATACACTCACACTAAGAGATGTAACCAATACTGCTGTGAATGTTTTGCTGGGTACAACCGATAGAAGCAACGTGTTATCTAACAGAACGGTGATTCACCAAATCAATTCTTATTTAAAATATCAATTCTAAACCGAGATGACTAAAAGATATAATTATAGCTTTTTTATTTTACTATGCTGTTTGTTGGTATCGTCCCTAACCTATGCACAACAAATTAACTATGTAAAGGGTAAGGTAATTGATAAAAAAGATAAACAGCCCATTATTGGCGCATCTGTTGTAATTGTTGATAAAGATAAAAGGGTAATTAAAGGCGTTTCGACAGATATTGATGGAAACTATTCTTTGCCCGTAGCAGATAAAACCTATAGGATATCGGTTTCATATATTGGTTATAGGTCTTCAGCACCTGTTAATATCGATAAGGCTGTGATTAATTTTCAATTGGAACCTTCTGAAAATCAGATGGATGAAGTTCAAATTGTTTCGAGAGCTAAAACGAACAATGGAAGTGGGATGACGATCGATAAACGCGATCAGACTTCGGCTACAGTTACCATCGATGCCAAAGAACTCGAAGACCTTCAATCGGCATCAATTGATCAGGCCTTGCAAGGCCGCATGGCGGGGGTTGATATTACCGCCAGTACAGGCGACCCAGGCGCGCCGATGCAGATCCGGATCCGGGGTACATCTTCCATCAATGGTGCTACCGACCCGTTAATTGTATTGGATGGTATGCCTTACGATATTACCATCCCTTCTGATTTTAACTTTGCCACCTCTGATGAGAACAATTATGGCCAGTTATTAAATATTGCCCCATCTGATATTAAAGAAATTAGCGTGCTAAAAGATGCTGCGGCTACAGCCGTTTGGGGATCGAGAGCGGCAAACGGTGTATTGATCATTACCACAAAAAGAGGTTCAATTGGCCCGCCAGCTATTTCCTATAACTTTAAAGGTTCGTATTCTAAACAGCCAAGTCCGATCCCAATGTTGGATGGTAACCAGTATTCATCACTCGTTTTGGAAGAATATTATAATGCTGGCCGTCAGTTTTCTACTTCAGAATTTGCAAAACAATTTCAATATGATCCGAACGATCCTTATAATTACTATAATTACAGCAATAATACCGATTGGTTATCGGCCATTACGAGGGTAGGTTACCTTCAAGATCATAACCTATCTATTTCTGGAGGTGGTGAAAAAGCGAGATACCGTGCTTCGGTAAATTATTTTAACCAAACAGGTACTACCATTGGCACCGATTTAAACCGTGTTTCGGCAAGGGTGAATTTAGATTATATGGTGTCGAACAAAATCAGGTTCAGTTCTGATATTTCCTACACACACATCGATCAGAACGGACTTTTTACGCAGACCGTTAGAGATGTTGCTTATACCAAAATGCCTAACCAGAGCATTTACGAGTACGATGAGTATGGAAATTTAACTTCAAACTTTTTCAGTCCTGCAGCAACAGCCCAAGGCTTATTCATCTATAACTCCGATAAAAAGGAAAAGGTAAGCGGAACTTTTAATCCATTGGCTATGGCTGCTGCAGGCAGTAACCACCAATTGGGCGAACGGATTACACCAAAATTTAGTTTACAGTACGAGATTTTTCCAAGCGTACTGCGTTTAAACGGAAGTTTTATGGTAAATATTAATAACACCAAGGTAAAAACTTTCCTTCCACAGATTGCAACAGGCCGCCCTTATACCGAATCAGTAGTTAATATGGCTTCAGATGCGGATGGCGATTCATTCACCATGAACACCAGTATGACATTGGCCTATACACCGAAACTGAACGATAGACACGACATTATAGGTTTTTTACGCTTCGACAGTGAAGATAGCCGCAGGACTGGTCAGTACTTGTTTTCTACCAATACGGCATCATCGTATTTATCCGACCCTTCTGTTGATAGCCGTACCAATTACACAGGTTCTGCATCATCATCATTAGGGCAAACCAGGTCAGTTGGTTTATTGGCTAACGTTCAATATAAATTTTTAGACCGTTATATCATTAATGGTAGTATCAGGGGCGATGGTAACTCCAGGTTCGGTGCTGCTAACCGATATGGCATTTTTCCTTCAGTTTCTGGCCGTTGGCGGATATCTGGCGAACCTTTTATGAAGAAGGCCAATAAATATGTAGATGATTTTAGTTTAAGGGCGAGTTATGGTAAAAGCGGCAATGTGCCAAGAAACGATTATTCTTATTTTAATATTTACCAAAATTATGGGTTTAGTTACCTGGATAATGCCGGCGTATACTCTACCAATATGGAATTAACCGATTTAAGGTGGGAAACTGTTACACAGTCCAACCTCGGTATTACCTTAAACCTCTTTAAAAATTTAAACCTCGATTTCGATTTATACCGTAAACGTACAACCGATCTGTTTTATCCGGGCTTACAAGTGGCAAGCTATAATGGTTATGGAGGGGTTGATATGAATGTGGGTACTATGGATAATCAGGGCTGGGAAGTAAACCTGAATGCTACGGTGATCAAAAAGAAAAAGATAAGATTAGACCTATCCTTCAATATTGCGCACAACGAAAACGTAATCCGCGAGGTTTCGCCGCTATACCCTCGGGAAAACAAAGGTAGGGTAACCAGCAACAATGTGTATAAAGTGTTTGTTCAGGAAAACAATCCTTTCGGGTCGTTTTATGGTTTCAAATTTAAAGGTGTATATCCTGATAAAAACGCAACAGTTGCATTGGATGAGAATGGAAACCAGATTGTTGGGCCGAACGGCGATAAAATTTACATGCGTTTTGCTTATCCATCTATCGATTATGTTTTCCAACCGGGCGATGCCATGTATGAAGATATCAACCATGATGGGAACATTGATTATAAAGATATTGTGTACCTGGGTAATGGCAACCCGAAACTAACGGGAGGATTTGGATCTAACCTAACCATCAACGGAAACCTTCGTTTAGGTTTTAACTTTACTTTCCGTACCGGATATGATATTATTAACGGTACTAAGATTAACACCACTAATATGTATGGTTTTAACAACCAAAGTACAGCAGTATTGCGCCGGTGGAAAAAAGAAGGAGATGTTACCGATATGCCGAGAGCCATGTATGGTACGGGCTATAACTTTTTAGGCTCCGACCGATACATTGAAGATGGATCATTTTTAAGATTGAGCTCGGTGGTGTTAAAGTACGACTTTGGCAAAACCTTTATGAAGAGATTGGGTATGAAATCGCTTACCACCAATCTTACCGTTCAGAATATCTTAACATTTACTAAATATACCGGTCAGGACCCTGAGGTGCCAATTAAGTTAAATGGGTCCAACACGGTGATAGATAATTCTACCACGCCGCCAATTAAAACAATCACTTTCGGTTTAACTGCTAACTTTTAATTCAAAACTGATGAAAAATATTTTATATAGCACTTGTTTAGTAATGATGCTGGTAATGAGTAGCTCTTGCAACAAATGGCTCGATCTTAAACCTAGGGATGGAATTACCAGACAGGAATTCTGGAAAACGAAAGAAGATGTTTTAGCAGCAGTTTCCGGTTGTTACACCTCTTTACTGGCACCTCCTCCCAGTATTGGTGATAAATCTTTATTGGAGTACATGTTTATGTATGGTGAGCTTAGGGCCGATATGATTGCAGGCGGGCCTAGTATTACAACAGAAGAAACGGATATTATCAATGTAAATATTACTCAGGACAATACAACAGCAAGATGGGCAGCATTTTACCGCACCATTAACTATTGCAATACAGTGCTCGATTTTGCGCCTGGCGTTAAAGCTACCGATCCCACTTTTACCGATGCAGCATTGAACGGTTATGTGGCAGAAGCGCTTACACTAAGAAGCCTCATGTATTTTTACCTGTTGCGTACCTTTAGAGATGTACCCTTAAAATTAACCGCCACCGTAAAGGATACCGATTTACAGGATCTGCCGAAAACCAAACAGGCCGATATTTTAAAACAGATTGTTGCCGACTTAAAAAAAGCAGAACAAGGAGCGGTTACCACTTATGGTAACACAAGGTTTGATAAGGGTAGGGTAACAAAATTTACCGTAAATGCTTTGCTGGCCGATGTGTACCTGTGGATGGAAGATTATCCGAACTGTATTACTGAGTGTAATAAAATCATCAGTTCGCAAAGATTTGCCCTTGTTGGTGCAGGTTCAGGCTGGTACAATAATGTATTTTTTAAAGGTTCATCCATCGAAACCATATTTGAATTCGACCAGGCGATTGAAAACCCGTTTTATACTTTATTGGTAAACACCAGACGGCGTTTTATCGGTTCCCCGTTTTTGAGCACCGAAATCTTTATTCCGGATGACGTTGATCCGGATAATAACTATGATATCAGACCAGGCTCTTATTATAATGCGGCTTTTACCATTCAAAAATATGGCACAGAAAATCCTTCTTACGTAAAATGGCAAGCATACCGTTATTCAGATATCATGATGATTAAAGCGGAAGCTTTGGCCTTAACCGGAGGTGGTGTAGAAGCCTTGGCATTGGTTGATGAACTGCGATTAAGACGTAATGCTGTAAATGCGACGAAAGTTGCTGTAGACCCTTCAGAAACTGAAGCTTTGTGCGATTATATTTTGGCCGAACGTGCCAGAGAATTTGCTTTTGAAGGCAAAAGATGGTTCGACCTTTTACGCCACGCCAAACGCAATAACTATAGCCGCATTGATATTTTGTTAGATCTTGCAGCCAAAACAGTATCGCCTACACTTCAACAATCGGCCATTACTAAATTTAGAGATCCCAATAGCCATTACTTGCCAATTTATCAAAGTGAGTTATTTACCGATCCTAATCTCGTACAAAATCCATTTTACACTAAATAGAATAAGTGATATGAAAGTGAAATTAGACATCCGCAACATTACCTATTTGGTTATATTCAGCGCATTTATAATCTTCGTGATTAATGCCTGCAAAAGAGAAAGTTTAACATTAAGTACCACTGATGATGTAAACATTACCGGGTTTTTAGAGAAAAATCCAGAAAAATTTTCTTTGTTTACCCAAATCTTAGAGCGATCGGGTACAAAAGGTTATTTGGCAGCGTATGGTAAATACACCATGTTTACTCCTGATAATAATGCAGTTAACGATTGGTTAAAAAGTTTAAATAAAACAGCAGTCGACCAATTATCAGCTGCAGAACTGAAAGACGTTGTTCGTTTCCACGTTTTGCCAGATACTGTGGCTACAGGCAAATTTACCGACGGTAAGTTAACCCAGATCACCCTGTATGGCCAGTATCTGCAAACCGGTGTTACTTTTAAAGATGGCGTAAGTAGTTTTATCATTAACAAACAGGCGCTCATTACCCAGTCGAATGTTCGGGTTGGGAATGGAATCATCCATGTTATCGATCATGTATTAATCCCTTCAACTAAAACGCTGGCTTCAACTATCGAAGGCAATACCAGGTATAGCATCTTTACCCAGGCCTTAAAAGAAACTGGTTTTTACGACTCGTTAAACTATGTTCAATCTGTAATTCCTGATACTACACGCCGTTTCCAGACGGTAATTTTAGAATCTGATTCGGCCTTACAAGCTGCTGGTTTTAATAACTATGCTGCTTTAAAAGCCAAACTTTCAAAAACAGGTAATCCGAAAAGCCATACTGATAGTTTGTGGATGTACGTAGCTTACCACATTTCAACAGGAGCAAGTTATACACCTGATATTGTTTCTTCGCCTTCATTGGCAACGTTGGTGCCGAGTGAAATTATAACCACAAAATTAGTTGGAACGAAAATCTTATTAAATGATGATGAATTTAATGGTGTGATTGAGCCCGGAGTAGAAGTAAACAGAACTTTTAGTAATGTTACTACTTCTAACGGGGTTTTGCACGAATCGAAAGGTTTTTACAAAATTAAACCTAGGGTACCTACGGGTGTTTTCTTCGATATAGGCGATCAGCCAGAATTAAAATTATTAGCGGCCTGGCGGGCGCCTGGACAAACCATTCAGCTTTTACAAAACGGAAAATTAATTACTGCAGGTATCAGGCTTGATGCTTACAGATCAAATACAATTGGTCCTGTTTATGCCGTGTCGTCAACGCCAATCGGTGCATCTGATGGCAGGAGTTATGCCAACAGAGATGTAATTCAGTTTAACCCAACCACCAGTAATGCTGCACGTTCTATCTGGATGGAAATCAGGACCCCTATGCTGGTAAAAGGTAAATACAAAGTTTGGATCTGTTATACCTACAATGGCTCCGGACCACTCACACAAGTTGGGGTAGATGTGGGAACCACACAGGAGCAATTATTGCCAAACCTGGTCGATTTTGCCCAAACATTAGTTAGTTCTGGTGTGCCTACTGCCAATGCTGCTTTGCCTTCTGCAGATGGATTAATGTTAACCAACGGCTTTAAACGCTATATGGCTACCACTGCAGACGTTAATCAGGATGGTGTAAGAGGCATACAGCCCATCTCAGTTAATAACCAATGGTCGGTTATGGTCGGGAAATTGGCTGGTGTGGTCGACATCAAAACGACTGATAAACACTGGGTTAGGTTTACTACACTCCGTGGCAATGGAAGTGGAATTATGAATATGGATATGATTCACTTTATTCCGATTGATGATGATCAGAACTATCCAAGATTTAGTCCCTCGGGCCTGGTTTATAAACGCCCATAACTAATTGAGCTATAGAACTAATAATATAAATAATGACTAGAAAATATATAATATATGCTGTCCTGCTCAGTATCAGTGCAGTTTTATATTCCTGTAAGGATAACCTGGACCTTCATAACGAGCTTACCAATGTAGATAACAGTTTAGATCTTGCGCAAAAGCTAGATGCCCAGGCGAACCTAAGTGTTTTTAACGGTTATGTTAAAACTACAGGTTATGATAAAGTGCTTGCAGGTGCGCAAAATTATACGGTTTGGGCACCAACCAATCAGGCTTTAGCCAGTTTAGATGCAGCAATTGTTTCTGATCCCGCAAAATTGAAAGATTTTGTGGCCAATCACATTGCAATATCTACTTATCCATTAAACAAAGAAGGCGATACCACAAGGTTGAAACTGCTTAATAATAAGTTTGGTGTTTTTACCAGCACTAAATTTGAAGAAGGCACTGTTTCTGCTGCCGGCCAGTTTGTGAAAAATGGGGTATTGTATGCCGTAGATCAGGCTGTTCCAACCAAACAGAATATTTGGGATTATATGCTCGGCAGTACTGATGGTGCTTTGCAAAAAAACTACATTAACAATCTTTCGATTACCGTTATCGATACCGCAAATGCTACTGTTATTGGTTATAATGCATTGGGAAATCCGATTTTTGCCCCCAATCCGCCCATGATATCCAGAAATACTTACTGGGTAAATGTAGCCGACCTGAGAGACGAAAGTCAGCAATACACTTATTTTATATTGCAGGATGCCGCTTTTACAGCCGAATCGGAAAAACTTTCAGCCTATTATCCAAGTACAAATCCGAATTTGAATGCTTCCTACTTTTTGGTAAAAGATTTAACCGTTAAAGGTGTCTACCCAATTGAAAAGTTACCAGATACACTGATTTCTTTACAAGGGGTAAAAGTGCCGATCAATAAGGCTAATATTATCCGTTCGTATCGTGCCAGTAACGGGATGGTGCACGTGGTAAATGTACTGCCTTTTCGTTTGAAGGATAAAGTTCCAGAATTTAAAATTGAGGGAGAAAAACCACAAGCCATTAGTGCTGCACGTACGCTTTTATATCGTACAAAACTCGATAATTTAGGGAAAACCTTTAACGATATCGAGGTTTACGACCACAAGTATGCCGAATTTGGCGTGTTTTATACTAAAGCCAACTTGCCAGTGGTAAAATATAAAGTTTACGCAAGGGCTATTTCTGGTTTACCCGGCGACCCACAGGTTGTGGCATTTACACAGCGTTATTTCTTTTTTAACCCTGCCACAGTAAGTTATACTTTGTTTTATACCCATCTGGTAAATCCCTTAACCTATAACGAAACCTATTTAGGAGAATATACGCCAGCACAGTTTGGCAATTTTCAGGTGAGGTTAACCGCTGCAAACAGTACGAATGTAAATGTAAGTACGCTTATATTGGATTATCTACGCTTCGAACCAGTTTTACCTTAATTATGAATCTTGCTTTCAAAAAAAATACTATGTATAATTTTACAACGATAAAAAAAGTTTGGGGCATATTGCTTTGCTTACTGGTGTTTGGCTTAGCTGCACAGGCACAGGAAGTAGATTCGATGAAAACCGAAACAGATACCACTACCGTAAAAGTAAAGGCCCGCACAGTTAAGGGTGAAAAAATAAGGGGAGTTGTGCTCGATGGGAATACCAATAAGCCTTTAGTGGGCATTAATATCACGGTTACTGGTTTTAACGCCGCCATTACCGACGAAAAAGGAAGGTTTATTGTAGTCGTACCCGATTATAAGGCCAGCATTATTATTTCGGGTAATGGTTTCCAAGCCAAAGTATTACCAGTTTACAAAGATAAAGAAATCAGAACCAAACTTTACCCATTATCATTTGCCTCGGTTTATAATGAGGTAGTTACGCCGATAGGTGCGGTTTCTCAGGCAAGGGCAATACCCGCCATCAGTAATGTGAGTTTGCAAGGTAACTGGGCCAGTAATTCTGAAAGTGTTATGAGTTACGTCCAGGGCAGGGCAGCAGGAGTTAAAGTTACCAGGCGCTCAGGAACACCTGGAGTAGGTGCCGATGTGCTCATTAGAGGGTTTAACTCTTTGTATGCTACAAATCAGCCTTTATATGTGGTTGATGGAATGATTTTCGATGCCAATAATTACGGTACTTCGCTGATTAAGGGGCATGTTAACAACCCGCTTCAATTTATCGATGTTCGGGATATTGAAAACATCAGTATTATTAAAGATGCGGCTTTGGCAGCGACTTATGGGGTGAAAGCTGCAAATGGAGTGGTGTTAATTACCACCAACCGTGCACACGATCTGGCTACCAATATCGATTTTTCTGGTTACGCAGGTTTTAATTTTAAGCCTAAAAACTTACCTGTAATGGGTGCTTCTGATTATAGGTTATATCTTTCTGATATTTTAAAAAGTCAGGGATTAAGCAATAGTGCCATTGCCGCAAAACCTTACATGAACGATAGTCCAACCAATCCCGATTATTTTAAATACCATAACGAAACCAACTGGCAGAATGAGGTATTAAAAAGCAGTTTCGATCAGAACTATTTTTTAAAGGTAACCGGTGGTGATAATATTGCAAAGTATGCACTGTCTGCTGCTTATGCCAGAGATAGGGGTGTAATTGATAGTACCGATAATTTAAAATACAGCACACGCTTTAATAGTGATTTAAACCTGACTAAAAAACTGCAGGGAAGCACCAGTTTATCATTTACTTATACCGAGCAGCGTTTAAAAGATCAGGGAATTGCTCCTGTAACCAACCCGCTGTTTTTAGCTTTGGTTAAATCGCCTTTTATGGCCAGAAATGAAATAAATTCGACTGGGGCAGTTTCACCAAATTTAGCAGATTACGATACTTTACAGGTGAGTAATCCAAGAGCTTTAATCGAGAAAGGACAAAATTTAAAAAAGGCTTATCGATTTTATGGTAACATCAATTTTGATTTTACTTTCAACAAAAACTTTAAATTATCTAACCTAAGTGGTGTAACTTACGATAAAACACAGGAAACGCTTTTTATTCCAAGAAAAGGGGTAACCAACGATACGCTTTCCAATTACGTAGGCGATAGCCGTTTGGGTACACAGGTAGGAAGGTTTTTTAATGTGTTTAACGATCTGCGTTTAACTTACGATCAATCTTTTGGCTCTTATAGCAAATTACATGCAATTGTAGGCACACGCTATTCGCAGAGCGAAAGCGAGCAGGACTATGCTTTGGGTTTTAACTCTGCAACAGATGAGTTGATCAGCATTGGGAACAGTAATGCCGCTTTTAGAACATTTGGCGGTGATATTGGGAAATGGCGTACGCTGAACAATTACCTGTCTGCCAATTATAGCTATGCCGATAAATACCTGGTTAATTTCTCAATGGCTGTTGATGGTTCTTCGCGCTTTGGTGCAAAGGCCGGTCAGGGTTTCTTAAATTTTGATGATGGTTTGAGGATTAATGGAAGCCGTTATGCCGTTTTACCCGCCGTTGGTGCTGCCTGGGTAATCTCTTCAGAGAAATTTATGCGCAATTTACACCGCGTTGACCTTTTAAAATTAAGAATGAGCTATGGTTTAGTTGGAAATGATGATGTTGGGAATTATACCGCCAGAAAGTATTATACCTCTCAAAACGTATTGGGCATCAGGGGTATCGTAACCGGAAATTTTGCCAATCCCAATCTACAATGGGAAACCGTACGCAAGTTTAATACTGGTATAGATGGTTCCTTTTTTAGTGAGCGCCTAAGCATCAGCTTAGATTATTGGAGAAACAGCACTAAAAATATGTTAAGCTATCAATTGCTGAGTGTTGTTACGGGTACAGCTTCTTTTATCAACAATAATGGTGGCATGCAGACAAATGGTTTAGATTTAGCCTTAAACGGTCGGATTCTAAATGAAAAATTAAAATGGGATGCAGGTTTAACCATCGGTACATCAACCAATAAAATTACCAGTTTACCCGATGGAAATTCAGTTATAACCAGTTATGCAGGTGGTGCTTACATCAGTCAGGTTGGTCAGTCGGCCAATCAGTTTTACGGTTATAAAACCAATGGTGTTTTTGCGACCAATGCAGAGGCTGCTGCCTCAGGATTATCTAGCCGCAACAGCTTAGGAGCATTGGTGCCATTTACAGGAGGCGATATAAGGTTTACCGATAGCAATGGTGATAAAATCATAGACGATGCCGACCGCACCGTTATTGGCAATCCTAATCCGAAATTATTTGGAAGCTTTAACAACACCTTCACTTACAAAAACTGGAGTTTAGATGCTTTAATCACTTTTGTTAGCGGTAACGACGTTTACAATTATACCAGGGCACAGCTAGAATCTGGAAGTACTTATTACAACCAAACACCAAATATTGGCAACAGGTGGAAAGGTGATGGACAAGTTACATCGGTACCAAAAGCTACTTATGGCGATCCGGTAGGGAATGCCCGTTTTTCTGACCGCTGGATAGAAGATGGTTCTTACTTACGTTTGCGAACCGTTAATGTAACCTATAATGTACCCTTAAAACTAAAAGCCATTAAGTACGCAAAAATTTATGCTACGGCTAATAACCTGTTTACTGTAACCAATTATTTAGGCTATGATCCAGAATTTAGCAATTCAGGCAGTTTATTTAGCCAGGGCGTAGATACCACACTTGAGCCTCAGTTCAGGTCGTTTCAACTTGGCGTTAGAGTTGGATTATAATTAAGAAAGATATAATCATGAAAATGAACTTAAATAAAAAAATCGCATCCCTTTTATTGTTGGGTATTTTATCGGCAGGTTCGTGGTCTTGCAAAAAAATGCTCGACGTACCAACCGAAGATAAATTGGATAGTGTAAATGCTTTTAAAACAGTATCTGATGCAGATGCGGCGGTTGTTGGTATTTACGGCCAATTTTTGGGTCTGGAAAAACTGTATATCCTGCAGAATGAACTGCGTGGAGATTTAATGGATGTTACCTCCAGATCAAGTACCGATTTACAGGAGTTATCAACACATACCGAAACAAAAAATAATCAATATGCTGATCCAAGGCCATATTATCAGGTGATTGTGAATTGTAACGATGTGCTCAAAAACTTTAAAATGATGGTTGATGATCGCCGGATGAGTGTTGATGATTATAACAAACGTTACTCAGATATTGCCACATTAAGGAGCTGGATTTACCTGCATTTAGGTATTCAATATGGTAGCGTGCCTTATATCACTGATGCGATAGAAACGGTAGATGATTTGAAAAACCTGGCCAATTATCCAAAAACACCGTTTGATCAGCTCTTGGATAAATTAATAGCCTTTAACGAAAGCCTGCCTTATAAAGAAGCTTATGCTTATCCAACAGGCACATCCTTATTGGTAACCATTGATGGAAATTATACCCAAAAACTGTTTGCATCAAAGGCTTTCCTGTTGGGCGATCTTTACTTGTGGAAAGGCAACTATATTAAAGCAGCCGAAAATTATGCTAAGCTCATGAATGCCGAAAATGGTAATGCGAATGATAACTTCAGGTTTAATTTTTATAAAATCAACAACTCGGGTGATGTGGCGTATGCCAATTTAGCCGTTCTGTTTAGTAGAAGCGGTCAAGACGCCAGTAGTTTGATAAACAGTTTAGATGCAGGCTGGCGTGCTATTTTTGCTTTGCCAACTACCTCAAGCCCATGGAGCACCGAGTGGTTATGGGCCATGCCTTATAACACTGCTTTTAAACCTGTAAACCCAATGATTGATTTGTGTTCGCCGCTAAAAAGTTATCAGATCAAGCCATCACAGGCCATAAAAGACCTTTGGAACAGCCAAATTACCTACGGTGGTGTTCCCTTCGATCCAAGAAGCAAATTATCCTTCAATGCTTCAGCCATGGGCGATGAAATTACCAAACTTACAGATAATGGCGGTAAGTGGGGCATTTATAGGGCATCTTTACTGCACCTTCGTTTTTCGGAAGCAGCCAATAGGGATGGACAGACCAAATTAGGCTGGGCATTGCTAAACACGGGGATCAGAAATACCTATTATGTAGGTACCATTACTGCCGGAGCACAGGCCCCTGTTTCGGTAGCTGAATTAAATACCATGATTACACCTTATCCGCAAACCTCACCTTATTATTTCGATGCCAGAAAAAATAACGATGTTTCGGGTACCTGGTACCGTAACTGTGGCATTAGAGGTAGGGCAGCGGTAAACGCTACTGATATAAGTTACCAGACGGATATGATTGGCTTAGAAGGCAAATTAATTGATGAGGCTGCATTGGAACTTGCTTTTGAAGGTAACCGCTGGCCTGATTTGGTCCGTATTGCCCGCAGACAGAACAACCCAGCCTTTTTAGCAGATCGCATTTACCAAAAGCTGTTAAAAGCAGGCAATCCTAATGCAAGCCTTACCAGGCAGAAATTAATGGATCCGGCCAATTGGTATTTGCCGTTTGATTGGAAATAGAAGGTTGTATTGAAACTGTATAGTACCTGAGGGTAATTTATCGTGCAAAAATCAACATTTATTACAAATAAATTTAAGAGGTTAAATCTCCTCATAATTATCGTCATTGCGAGAAGGCTTTTCCAGCCGACGAAGCAATCTTACAACGATCGCTACCAGCGTGCGCATTAAGATTGCTTCGTTCCTCGCAATGACGACCTTTTTATGGTAGCCTATCGAAGGACTAGGTTAAATAACCTCGGCGAGGCGTTTCGACAAGCTCTCCGTAGGCGTCCTTTGGACAACGTGACAATACGTGTCGAATTAACTTTGTGATAGAGCTTCATTACGCTTAAAAAGCTTCCAGGCTCAAAATCTGTGCCTTGTAAGCTGCCGGAAGAATTAAGTTTCTTAACGGTTTGTTCAGCTTCAGTTTCCTGCTTATTTTGTATAAAGTAAGTATTGGTTTAATAGTTTTTCCTTCCCCCAGTTTAAGTAGTTCATTCACTTTAAGTGGAACGATGAGTGCTTGAATTTTTCGCATTAATAAATACCTCAGCGCTCCCAGGTGTTTTTTGTACTGATCGAAAAGATCGTGAGAAAAGCAGCTATAAATTAAATTTTCCTGTAGCTGTTGTTCATGCATCATTTGCCACGCCGCAAAATTAGTAGGAAGTCCATTTATTTTCATACGATGCCCAACTTGATAGAAAGTAGTAAATATTTCCTCTTTTTCTGCTAAAGTGAGTTTTCTTTCCAGCACCTCGAAAGCACGGATAGAGTAGTTAATCAGCATAAATAATACATCTCTATAGGCCCAATCTGGAATTTTAGTATTTCTTCCAGCTTCAACATGCTGATGGATCATGGTAATCTGATCTATGGCTGCATGGGCTTCAGTTAAAGTAGAAAATACGATTTTTTGCGCATAGGTAACCGTAGAAAACAATCTTCCAAGTGGATCTTTAGGAAGTTTACCCGTAAAATACAGCCAATCAACAGCTTTATTCAGGCTAAATTCTGCGGCGGCGCCAGCAAAAATAAAAAGAATAACATCTGTGTTGCCCCATATTTTCCTTACGATAGAATGTTTGTTTACAAAGTCCATAATCCATAATGCTCTTCTAATATTTCAATTTTTTTGATGTTGATACGGCATAGTATCAATGGGATGATGCCAATGATGCCGAAAGAACAGTCTATCATTTGCCAGAATACTGGAATGTGACGGATGTTTCCCGCAATTAAAGCCAGTGGAATGATCGAGATACAACAGATGATCCCAAATTCGATTACCCATTTATTTTTTATAGGATCTTTTAATGGGCCGATAAAAAGAACGGCTAACATGATATGTGCAAAAGCTAACCAATCGGTGCCATAACTTAAAAATGGATACTGTAGGTTGGTCGCTTTAAGGGCCTGATAAACCACTTCAATCCAGATTTGAAGACTACTTGGTAAAATTGTACTGTATTTAACCAGATAGGCCATTTCAGTTTCTAACGGAAAAGCTGTTAATCCGCTTATTGCCAATCCTACAATGATTGTACAGACGTATATTTTAGAGTGTAACCTTAATTTTTGTTCTTCCGTATTCATAGCTTGCTGGTTAAATAACGGTGATTTTCAAGTGAGTATAAGCCTGATGAAGAAATTGCTTCATGTTTCTATGTTATGTAAAGTGCTTTGTATTTCAAAGTAAATACTAAAAATTGAATATTCCAAAAAAAGTTAAAGATTTTCGATATGATTAATTTTTATCTTCTTGTATTGAGATTGGAAAAAGGTTGCACTTAAAGATTATGGAGCAGGGAGACGATTTGCTACAGGTTTACACCAAATAAGGGTATAATTTAAAAAGCAAAAGAGCCAGCATCGCGCTGGCGCTCTTGTTATCATTAACTAAACTAAATCAACGCACTGCTGTTAGCAGTTTGTTTCATTCGTTAAACAAATATCTGTCGCATTGACAATTAAAACGAAGGTGGCTGATAAATACGGAAAATGTCCTGTTGAATAGGCTTTTGCGGAATTTAATTCTGTTGGTAGTTTTAATTATACTTTTTGCCAAAATTTTGTTCTTTTTTTTGTGTTCTGCTTAAGGGTTTAACGGAGAGTATTTATATATTTGGGTATTCATTATAAACTAAGCCTAGAAAAGAAATAAATAGACTAACCACTATAATGGAATTATACAGCCCTGACCAAACAGACAGAGATATTTTAACACTATTACAAAAAGATGCAAGGCTAACCTATAAGGAACTGGCTGCTATGCTGCATTTGTCAAAATCGCCCATTCAGGAACGTGTAAAACGCTTAGAACGTTTAGGGTTTATCTCATCGGTAGTAGCATTAATCGATCCTAATAAATTCGAGAATTGTATGATATCCTATTTACAGGTTCAGCTTACCAATCATTCTGTTAATGCCTTCCGGTTATTTCAGCAGGAAGTGAGCAAACTTGATGAAGTACTGGAATGTTACCATACAACAGGAGGCTTTGATTTTATGTTAAAAGTTGTTGCAAGAAATATGATCGCTTATAATGATTTTCTAATCAATAAATTCGGCCGTTTGGATAATATAGGTACCCTTAATAGTTCACTTGTAATTACGCAGGCTAAACGCGAAACTGCTTTTCCTGTATAGCAAGATCATTAAATTATAAATCAAAAAGCACCCCCGATTTAATCCGGAGTGCTTTTTTGATTTATAGAAGCTTATATCGCTACGTTGATCTGTACATTGATATTACCACGGGTAGCTTTAGAGTATGGACAGGTTTGGTGAGCAGCTTCAACCACTGTTTTTGCTTCTTCGTAGGTAAGTCCGGGTAAAACTACATTTAACCTTGCCTGAAGGCTAAAACCACTATCGGACAAAGCCAGATCAACTTCTGCATTAATTACAGCATCAGCAGGAAGTGCAATTTGAAGTTGGGGCGCATTGTGTTTCATTGCACCAATAAAACATGCAGCCCAGCCTGCAGCAAATAATTGCTCAGGGTTAGTTCCTTTTCCAGTACTGCCAGGGGATGATAGTGCTGTGTCAAGTGCTCCATCGCTACTTTTTGCAAAGCCCTCACGGCCACCGCTTACATGAACTTTTCCAGTATAAAGCACTTTGTTGATCACTACGTTTAAAGTATTTGCTGATTCGATTACATTTTGATTTTCCATTTTTTAAATTTTATTATGATTGTTTAAATTATTAGATGAATATTTTTTTTACGCCATCATTGCTGCCTGGATAATGGCATCTGCAAATGCTTTAGGTGCCTCTTGAGGAAGATTATGGCCAATGCCGCCACTAAGATTATAGTGCGCATATTTGCCTTTAAACTTAGCTGCATAATTACTTGGATTACCATGTGGCGCGCCATTGGCATCGCCTTCGAGCGTAATTGTCGGAACCGTTATGGCTGGGAATGTGGCTAATATTTTTTCATATTTATCATATTTTGCTTCCCCTTCTGCCAGCTCCAATCTCCACCTGTAATTATGAATTACAATGGCAACATGATCCGGATTATCCAGTTCAACTGCCGACTTTTCGAAAACGGCATCAGGGAATTTCCATTCTGGAGAAGCGGTTTGCCAGATCAGTTTGGCAAAATCTTTTCGGTTAGCTTCATATCCTAAACGGCCACGCTCAGTTGCAAAGTAGAACTGATACCACCATGATAATTCAGCTTTTGGCAACAATGGTTTTTGGTTTAGCTCCTGGCTTCCGATGAGGTATCCGCTTACCGAAACCATTGCTTTACAACGTTCTGGCCACAAAACAGCCATAATATTGGCCGTTCTTGCTCCCCAATCAAAGCCGCCAATTACTGCTTTATCTATTTTTAAGGCATCCATCAAAGCAATAATATCTGCAGCAATGGCCGATTGTTGTCCATTTCTTGGAGTTTTTGTTGAAAGAAACTGCGTACTGCCATGGCCTCGAAGGTGCGGAACGATTACCCGATATCCTTCTGCAGAAAGTAGCGTAGCCACATCGGTATAACTGTGGATTGTATATGGCCATCCATGTAGCAGTATAACCGGTTCGCCATCTGCAGGTCCGCTTTCTGCATAACCCATGTTTAACACACCGGCATGAATCTGTTTTATCCTATCGAAAGATATATTGCCATTGATTTTATTATTGCTGGATTTATTTTTTATAATTCCCTTGGCGCTCAAAAGGTTTAACCCGCCAAGTTCTGCAGCGGCCACGGTTAATGCTGCTAAGCTTAAAAAGCGCCGGCGGCTATAATTATTTTGATTTTCCATTTGCTAAAATTTGTTGAATAATTAATATTTTACTCCCTTAGGTATGTCAAAATTAATGCGGATGGAAAGAGGAGATTAGCCTTTTCCTGATGAAATAGACAAATTAGGTTTTGACTTATACATTGTTAGCCCTGAGTAAGACTATAATTGAATTCAAAGGAATGGGTATTATTTTGTGCCGGCTATCGTGTTGATACATTTTCTAATGTTAGCCTTGTATGCGTTTGTTAACTATTTTAACGAAACACGGATCTTACCGAAAAAAACACAATTCTTGTGCTGATTTAAACCTGATATTGTCTACTTAAGCGCCGAATCTGTCTGGTTCAGGTTTAAAATTGTTTAACTATAAGAGTTGCGTGGTTACTTTAGGTGAAAAAAAGATGAGATACTTGCGGTGCAGTTATCATATTTAAAAAAATATTATTTTTGATTATCCCAACCACCCTGAATGGCCAGGCTAAAAACTGATATGACCAAAAACCCTTTAAAGATTTCGCCTGCCATTATCTGGGTAAGTTCAATTTTTCTTGGAGTTTTATCTTCTGTTCCACAAATAGCAGAACATCATTTTAATGCAGCCGAAGCGGCAGTTAATGCTGGTATTACCTCGGTATTTGCATTGTTGATGTGGTACCTGAATATTTACATGCTGTCGCGAAAGAGCAGTAGGCCCAACAAACAAGGGATTTCTTACTCCAGGTTATTTAAAAGTCTTTCAATTGGTATTGGCGTTATGCTTTGCCTGGCGTGGATTCAGCAATTGATCCTTTCGCACATTAATTTCGGCCCGGTGATGTTGATGGTAGAAGTAAGGGGAATATTAATCAATTTAATTTTTTATATGTTCCTTCATCTGTTACAGCAAAATTACGAAAATCAACAGGTGAATATGGAATTGGAGAAAATCAAAAGCGATAGTTTGGGTGCTCAGTACGAATTGCTGAAGCAGCAGGTTAACCCTCATTTTCTTTTTAATAGCCTCAATACGTTAAAGGCTATGGTAGAAATCGGCGATGAAGACGCTGTCGATTTTATCCTTAAGCTTTCTAATTTTTATCGATATACCCTTGAGAGCCGTAAACTAGACCTGATTCACGTTTCGGAAGAAATGGAAATACTCAATGCCTATCTATTTTTACAACAGGCAAGATTTGATGGTGGTTTTAGTTTTACTTCTACTTTAAATGAAGAAATATTGCACACCTTAATTCCTCCCTTTACGCTACAGCTGTTAATTGAAAACTGTATCAAGCATAATGTGGTTTCGCTGGATAAACCTTTGCGCATCAGCTTGTATGCCGAAGATGGGCAAATTGTTTTGGAAAACCCTATCCGTTTAAAAACTGCAGATCACAACTCGTTGGGGGTTGGATTAAAAAATATCACATTGCGCTACCAGCATCTTCTCGAAAAGCCAATCGAAATTATTAACGATGGCCAAATTTTTAAAATTAAACTCCCATTAATTCATGAACATCATCATCATTGAGGATGAGCTGAAAACAGCTAAATCACTCGAAAATATAATTTTGAGCCTGAGACCCGACGTGAAGATAGTAGGGCAGTACCAGAGCATCGAAGGATCGGTAAAAGCGCTGTTAGAACAGCCACAGCCCGATCTGATATTTATGGATATTCAATTGGCAGATGGATTATGTTTTGAAATATTTAAACAGGTTAAAGTAAACAGTCCTATTGTGTTCTGCACAGCCTTCGATGAGTACTCGTTGGAAGCCTTTAAGCGTAATGGAGTAGATTATGTGTTAAAACCATTTTCCAAAACCGATATTCTGGAGGCTTTTCAAAAGGTAGACGGCCTTCAGAATTTTTTTCAGCAAAAAGTAATTCCCGATTTAAGCAATTTATTGACAAAATTGAGCAGTCCCGCCGGGAAAGAGAGCTTTTTAGTGTTTAAAAACCAGAAATATACCACTGTTCAGACCGAGAATATTGCTTTTTTTTATATCAGGAATGATGCTTCAACCATTATGTGCTTCGATAAACAAGAGTTTACATTAAGTCAATCTCTTGACCAGATTACGGCATTGGTATCATCTAAACAGTTCTTCAGGGTTAACCGCCAATATTTAGTAAACTTTAAAGCCATTAAAGAAATAGAACATTATTTCTTACGGAAGTTGTTTGTTAAACTGGTGATTGAAACTCCGGATAAGTTGCTGATTAATAAGGAAAAAACACCTGCTTTTCTTTCCTGGATGGAAGATAGATAAAGAAAAGTCAATATTTATCTGTTAGTAACAAGCTTGGCCAGAAACGGATATCCGTTTCTGGCCTTTTTTGCTTAGGGCACGTTCGTTGCTAATTTGTCTTCCTTACCGGCTTTATGTCTAGTTCCTTCGTTAATTTGTCCGGTTCAGCTATTTCCACCTAATTTCAGGCAGACTGCCCGCTTATTTTTGATCAAAAAAGAATAGAAATTATGAAAACACTAAAAAGAATAGCGATTGTAAATGCGGTCATTGTAGCGGTAATAGCGCTTAGCGCATTTATTTGGGTAGGATCTGCACAAGAGAAAAATGTGGAGCAGCCCGCTAATGGAAAAGGCTTTGCCGTTTTGGAGTTATTTACGTCTGAAGGATGTTCGAGCTGCCCGCCAGCAGAAGAACTTTTGGCTAAAATAGAGAAAGAATCTAATGGGAAACCGGTGTATGTGCTTGGATATCATGTCGATTATTTTGATAATTTAGGTTGGAAGGATGTTTTTGGAAGTCCGGAAAATACAAAAAGGCAAAAAAAATATAGTGCTTGGCTAAATGCACAGGTTTATACCCCTCAATTGGTTATTAACGGCGCTCAGGAATTTATAGGATCTAATGAAAGCGACGTGAGAAATGCCATTAATAAACAGCTTCTGAATAAAAAGTATACTGCCAGTTTAGCCTTCGATACGAAAAGGGATGGGGATGTACTGAAAATAAATTACGAAGCCAAAGATACTCAGGCTAGCGACGAGCTCCTTTTTGCACTTATACAAAAGAGCGGTAACACCGATGTACAGCGTGGGGAGAATGCAGGACTTAAATTATCCCATGTCCAAATTGTACGGAAAACCTTAACATTATCTCTTAAGGATGCAAAATCTGGAACTGCAGTATTGAGTATCCCTAAAGGCAGCAGTGCCGAAAAATGGGAAGTAATCGGAATGGTTCAGCATAAAACAACAGGCGCAATTTCAGCAGTAAATGCATCAACAACTTTTTAAGCATATTTATTATCATGGAAAATCATCAAAATACCACAACCAACAGTTTATTGCTTGGATTGGCAAGCTTAATGTCGACACTTTTTCTGGTTAGCCCTCCATTTGAAAAAAATCCACAGCAATGTGAAATGGTGCAAAGCATCGGAAAGAAAAAACAGAAAGGACTGGAGGATGAGCCAGTTATATAACATAAGTCTAGTCAAAAATTCATAAGCAAAGTTTATTAGTTAGGAAGTCGCCATATATTTGGCGACTTTTCTATTTAAAAACAATTACGCTGTGCTTTAGCAACAAACTAGGAGATTAGCAGCGCATTCAAAGCTTTGGATGTTTAGCTTTTGTGTACATTACCGATCTTGAACCAGATAAAATTTATCACTAATAAAAAAGAGCGCTACTAGCGCTCTTTTTGTGCGAAACTGATTTAACTGGAATTTATTCAAACCTTAAATAGCAGTTAAATTAGAATAGTGGGTAGGATAAAGTTTTTGGAACATCAGGTAGGTTATTGTAACGATAACAAAGGCTATAATGGCATCAACAGTGGCTAGCGGACCTATGGTAATTAGTTTTGAGCAGAATGCAAAAATGATATCAAAGAATATCCCTGCAAATACCCATTCTTTTAACCTTAACCATTTGTTGGGGATGAGTAGAACCACGATTCCTGCTAATTTAGCAACACCAAGTACATAAATAAAGTATGCCGGATAGCCCAGTTGTAATGTAATGTCCCAAACAATAGGGTTTTTTGTGAGTTCACAAAGTCCGCTGGTGCCAAACCATAACGAAGTTAGTGAGGCGCCGATCCAATAAATGGTTTTTGTTGTTTTAAGTGTCATAATATTTTTTTTAAGTTGCCCAAAAATGTTGCATAAACATCCCAAAAACCAGTTGAATGGATCTGAACCAGACAAATTAAATCCTGAGTTAGACAATTGAATGAATTTGTTTTAAACATTAGTTTGTAATGCATTTTTAACTTAAAAGGCCTACTAATAAAATGTGTAGGTCAAGTCAGATATTTGTTACGGATAAAATTCTCCTGAATATTTACTTTAGTTCGATATTGGGCATTCGTTTATTGATCATATCCACCAACATTTTTAGAATTGAAATCAAATTAACACTATAATTAATCAACTATGTCGAATCGAAACAACGCAGCCGATACTACTGGAGCCTTAACAGATGCTGGGATAACCCCGGATAAGAAAACATTTTTACAATCACTCACTGAAGATTGGTGGGCAGTTATATTGGGAACGATTATTATTGCCACTGTACTTTATTTAACCAGCAATGGTACTGTAATAAGTTTACCTGCATTTAAATGGGCAACCAGTGAAGATCTTTTGGGTAAAATATTATCAGCATCCAACTTATTGTTGATTGTTGAAATGGGCGCAATTTTTCTGGCCTTAGCCTCAATTGCTGTAGGTTTATCTGGAGGCAGTGTTGCGCGGTTTGCTGGCGGTTTTACACTCATCTATTTTTTAGCTATCGTTTCTTTTATTATCGGAGGTAATAAAAGTGTATCCTATTTTGGACTAGAATATGTGGTATTTGCACTGCTTATTGGTATCGCATTGGGCAACCTGATCAAGTTGCCATCTTGGCTAAAAGAAGCAGTACGGTCTGAGTTTTATATAAAAACAGGTTTGGTGATATTAGGAACCACAATATTATCGGCCGATCTGATTAAAGCTGGTTTACCTGGTATAATACAGGCCATTATTGTTGTTACTGTAGTTTGGTTTTTTTCGATGTGGTTAAGCCGCAAGTTAAAAGTGGATGATGAATTTGGCGTAATATTGGCCTCAGCCGTATCTATTTGTGGTGTTTCTGCAGCAATTGTTGCTGCTGGTGCTATTAATGGAGATAAACGTAAATTATCTTACGTAACCACGCTGGTATTGATTATGGCCATCCCGATGATGATTATTCTGCCTTGGGCGGTAAAGTATTTTCATATACCTGAGGTGATTGGTGGGGCATGGCTGGGTGGTACCTTAGATACAACGGCAACCGTAACTGCTGCAGGCGATTTGGTTGGACCAATAGCCGTTAAAGCGGGTGTTATTGCCAAGTTTTCGCAAAATGTTTTTATCGGTGTTGCTGCTTTTTTTATTGCAATATGGTGGGCCTATAAAAAACCTAAAGGTGAAGATGGTGTACCCTTCAAAGCAGAGCGCCCGGGGTTGAAAATTGTGTGGGAGCGATTTCCGAAATTTGTATTGGGTTTTGTTGCAGCATCTTTGGTGTTTTCTTTTCTTTTATCTCCCACAACCGCAAAAAGTGTTGGGCCAACCTTAAACGGCTTACGTACCGTGTGGTTTGCAATCGCATTTATTTCGATCGGTATGGAAGCTAAATTTTCCGCTCTGGTTAAACTTCAGGGCGGTAAACCCGCATTTACATTTGTTACAGCACAAATATTTAACATATTCTGGACCCTCTTATGGTCGTATATTTTATTTGGCGGATATCTATTTCCGATACCTGATTTTAAATAGGTGAGGAATTGGGTTTTACGCTATCGTTCACAGATTCATATAGAAAGGTCGTCATTGCGAGGAACGAAGCAATCTTAATGCGCGCGCAGGTAGCGATCGTTGTAAGATTGCTTCGTCGGCTGAAAAAGCCTTCTCGCAATGACGATTCTTCGCAGCCTATCACTGCAATAAAAAAAGCGACAGTGATGTCGCTTTTTTTATTTCATTATTTTGCCAATGCAGCAGTTTGCAGAGCATTTGTATGTGGGTTACTCATTTCTGTACTTCCATTTATTCCGTTTTCTTCGGAATCTGTGATTTTGCTGATACAAAACTTAATGGGCAGATTTTATATTATCTTTAAGGAAGAATTCTTAGAAACTCACCGGCAAGTTGTTCAGTTAGGGGAGCATAAGACCTCATTTTTTGACCAAATCGTTTAATAACAATATGAGAAGTACAAAATTTAGCTATCTGGCTTTTTTTATCTGCCTGATTTATATCGGTTTTTGTGGTTTTATTTCTGATAAACAGGTATATCCGCGTTTAGGGATTGTGTCTGGTTTAACACAGGATAGTTTAGCTTATGCCTCTGGTTTTAAAATGATTGGCGAATCTGTTCCGAAGATGCTTTCACCTGCACTAACAGATGACCAGTTTAGTGCCAATTTGAAAAAGATTAAAGTTGCAAAATGTAAAGTGTTAACCTGTAACCTTTTTTATCCGGCAAGTATAAAAATAGCTGGGCCGGAGGTAGATGAAGCGAAGGTTTTAAGTTACACGGAAACTGTTCTTTCAAGAGCTCAACAAGCGGGGATTAGGTTTATTGTTTTAGGGAGCTCGGGTGCAAGGAGCATTCCTGCTGATTATAATGTCGTTAAGGCAAAATCAGATTTTATTAGCCTGGGCAAAAAACTAGCAAAAATTGCCGGGAAATATAAGGTTACAATTTTGTTAGAAAACCTCGAAACCACCGAAACTAACTTCATCACCTCGTTAAAGGCTGCTGCAGAAATTGTAAGAGAAATTGATCACCCAAATTTCAGGCTGAATGCTGATATATTTCACATGATGCGGGAAGGAGAGTCTCCAAATGAAATTATTGAGGCCGGAACATTGATTGCATTTTCTGAAGTGGCCGAAAAACAAAATAGGTCGTTACCAGGTGTTATGGGCGATGATTTTAAGCCTTATTTAAGAGCCCTGCACAAAATAAACTATAAAGGTTTCATTTTTATGGAGGGAAGCATCAAAAATGCAGCTATCGAAATGCCGCTTGCTTTTAAATATCTTTCTGCACAGATTGCCGAAGTATATTCCGAAAAGAAAGTGGATTGATTTAGCGCCTGTTACTCTTAAAATAAGAAATGTTAATTTACTGTTATTTCGATAATGACACCAACGATTGCATGCTTGATTTTTCTGCCGCCTTATCGATATTTGGTAAACGCATTTTTGCAACCTTGGTCTCAACGGTTAAAGATGGATTCTCACTTTTTGTAAGTGCGGCTATGTCTCTCACCGTGCTCGACAACATTTTAAGTGTAAGCATAAATTGACGGTCGATATTCCAAATCTTCTGAAAATCAACATTTGGATTAAAATGTTCGGTATTCGACCGCTCACTTTGATCAAACTGGATACTGTCTAAAAGAACCAATTTGTCTGTAATCTGGTTCAATACTTCGTCTGAAAGATTTAGTCCTTGTATGCCTATTACCCTATTGTTTTTTACATAATAATCTAAGCCATTAAAGCTAATGAGGGTTAAGTTATTTCTGTTGATGATGTACTCTGCCTTTGGAAGGCTGTTTTTTGAGCGGTTTTTATTATATGCACTGCGCTGAGCAGCTAAACGTTCAATCATATCGTTTCCGTTCAATCTATCTATATTCTCGAAAATATCAGCTAGTTTGGTTGGCTTGTTCTGAGCAAGAACATGAATTGATAAGCAAGATAATGAAGTGATTACAAGAAATACTAGAGCGGAGGATTTGGCACTTTTCATGCGGCAAAGATACTAGCATAATTGTTAAAATTAAATTTTTTGTATGTTTAATATTACGTCTTTAGAAGCTTTTTGAATTTTTTTGATGATAAAAATCAATTTTTTATTTAACAGGTATTTAATAATTAAAAAACATTCGCAAATCATTGGCTTAGCAGATTGAATTTTTATGGATAAGAATTCGCAATTAAGCTTTTAATTCTGTACTTTTTTGTGTTTTGGAAATAGTTCAATACTTTTGATTTTGCGATATTTGGTATCGCCCCATAATTGATGATCGAGCTCGACTTCTTCTTTAATCTGCCTGATGGCGATATCATGCATTTTCAGCTTATCCAGCTTTCAAGAGGAGCTTTATGGACTGTTCTTGACCATAAACAGGTATTGGAAAGGATAGTGAAAGAAGATGGGAAATGGAAAAAGTTGCTAGGCAGTTCCTTATCCGAAGAACTTATACAAAATATAGGACTGTTTATTGATCGGCAGCAATATCAAAATTTGCCTGTCGAGATTAAATTGAGATGGCCAAAGCTTATTGAGGAAATTATAGTGAATTCAGATGCTGAATATCTGGTCGTCTGCAAACCCTTTGTAAATTTCAGATCATTTGAAAAAATGTTTGAAAAATTTGTACCTGCCATGATAAAGGATGAGTGGGCAATCAATTTTAAGGTTTATAGCCATAATTTTGGCGAAGATTTCACAAAGAAACTTAGCCGCAAGGAAGAAAAATCCATTTATCAACCTATTCAGAAATGGTAATCTTGCATTGGAAACAAGGATTTTACTCCATATAAATTTCCATTATTTAAAATATCACATATAAATTCCCCGGTAAACCTATTTTGCTACAGCATCTTTATTTATTAGGATGAACGATAGTCAATTAGATTTAAATCGGTAATTTCCTTTATTAGATTTAGTATTGGCCTTGAAGTTTCATTGAGACGCTATTAGGATGTTAGTTCTGCAGTGCTAATTAAATGTATTTTTGTTGCAGCAAGGCCTCTTGCCGTAAGCTCTATTTCAAAAGAAATTTCATCATTGAGCCTTATTTCTTCCTTAAGTTCCATTAAAAAGAATTGAATTTTTTGTTCATTTTCATCTTTAATAATGCCATGTCCACTATTTTGATCTACATAGCATATTGTACCCTTTCTCATTTTTTTAATCTGTTATGTTAAGATTACACTTAATTCTTCAGTAAAGATTTATCTAAATATTAAAACGTCAATTAGGATGGTTTAATATAGTAATAATTTTGTTACATTAAGTAGGAGAACCGATAATATTTCTTGATGGTGGAAACCTGGAAGGATTGCTTATCAGGTCGATCTAATTGTTAAAGAGGGATAGTTTGTTCAGTTTTTTTATCTTCAGATTCTATTAGCAATGCATTTAAGGAAATACTTATGCTTAAAACATAGAAGCCTTCTTCGTCAATTCCTACAGTTATTTCGGCATTCTGATGATAGGCGTATTTTAATCGGTTACGGATATTGTCCATTCCTGAGCCAAAGCCTACTTTGCTTTGTACTAATCTGGGTAAATTTCGGCTTTCGATAAGCAGTTTGTCAGCAAAGGTGTAAACATCTATAGTGGCCTTATTTTCTATGTCGTTAAGGTTACCGTGTTTAAACATGTTTTCCAGAATGGTAAGCAAAATAAGCGGAATTAATTTGATTTCACCAAGATCAGGGCCGCTGGCAAGTTCGATATAAATTGCACCCTGGGTAATGCGATGCAAACCAATCAGGTTTTCGCATTGTGCAATTTCTTCACTTAAATATACATAGCCTTCATTGTGTTGGGTATTGGCTGCAAAACGCATCATATCAGAAAGATAAAGCATTACCTTAGCATCTTCTGGCGAGTAGGTGCTTAGTTTCTGGTGTACAAACTCAAATGTATTAAAAAGCAGATGGGGATTAATTTGTGCTTTCATGAAAGCATTCTTAGACATGGCCAGCTCCTTATCCATTTTTTCCTTATCAATAAGCATTTGAAAACGTTGTTTTTCGATACGGGATTTCTCTGCTTTTTCTTTGATGAACCGTTTTAAGAAATAATAACCTGTAGAAAAAAGAAGGAAAAACGAACCCCTATAAAGTACCTTGGTTATTCTTATCTTAAGACTAGGTAATTGGCCAGGTAAAATGTTGGTATAAGTATTTAGCAGAATGTCAACGCCGGTAACTATACCCAAGTAAGTCAAGATTGTGAGGATTACAACTAAGGGAACTTTCCATACCGCTTCATTGGGAAATGCTGTTGCTTTCTCTATCAGTAAAGCATAGGTGTAAAATAAGGTGATATTAATAGTATAATGAATAGCATAGTTGCCAAATGTGCCTAACATACCGATAAAATAAACAACCATAACGGTTTCCCAGATTATAAATACCGTCCATGCAATGATGTGTATCCGGTAAGTATATAGCCAGTTTTGCAACATACTGTTGCTCCATTTTAACCTATTCATAAAGACTTATTTGCTATTTGTGTAACGATTAAAGTTATAGGGTGCCATCGCAGCTAGTTTTCGAAAAAAAAATAATTATGAAAACTCAAAAATTAGCTAAAAAAACACTTTTTGTATTTAAAAAAAAAATTGGTGGAAAGATAAACGAAACAACCACCACTTCCGAACCAACCACTACAACATTTACTACGAATTCAGGTATAATTTAAAATTATTGAATTTTTTCATCAATAGCCGTTATTTTTTACGGCTACTGATGATTAGTTTAGTAGACATAAAGCCTTTAAAATCATTATAATAAATATCGCCAACGGTAAAGCTTACGTGGTTGTTCATGGAAATCCGGTTGCCATCAACATACAAAATCTTGTCGATAGCAACAATATAACCGCGATGTAACTGTATAAAACCTTTTTTAATACTAAGCTGTTCCCGAACATCTTTTAGGCTTAAGTAAGCAATAATTACTTTTTCTACAGTATGTATTTTAATGTAATTATGAAAACTTTCAAAAGCAATAATATCTTCATATTTAACCATTACCGCACGGTGTTCCTCTTCTTTATTTTTAACTAAAAAGTAATCTTCGTTGGCACCACCTGTCATTTCCTGTCCAAAAAGCCGGGTAATCGTAGTGGCAAATTTGGCATAACTATATGGTTTAAGCAAATAAGCATCTCCTGCAGCTTCAAAAGCATCAAAAGCATATTCCTGGTGTGAGGTGGTGAAGATGAGTTTTCTGGTTCTAAAGCGGATGGCCTTAGCCAATTCCAGGCCGGAAATCTGAGGCATTTCCACATCCATAAAAATTATATCGACTGTTTCTGAGTTGGCTAGCTCTCTTAAAGCAGTAATTGGATCAGTATACTGCTGGACGAGTCGCATGTTCGGAGTATCCTCAATATATTTTTGTAGTCCCGCTAAGGAACTGAACTGGTCGTCTATGGCTATGCACTTAATCATCTTCAAAAATCTGTTTCTCTTATAACGAAATTACTCCTTTTCATACCGGAAAGGGTACTATCTGTACGGATTAATTTAAAGTCCTTTCTTATTTACTAATTTAACGCAAAAATGTGTCAATTAAGTTTAAAAGATGCAGGCAATAGCTATAATCCATAAAAATATTCTGGGATACCTATACTCCGCCTTTAATGGTTTTGCTAATCGAATTGTAAGTTTTAATCAAGCTAAGAGCGCAGATTTATATGTTTTGTTACAATAATATATATACTCCTACATTTGTGTATTTCCAGTTGTCTGATAGCCATCTCATTTTGCATAGATTAATTGAATAATTCCTGCTGTACTGATTAGTGTTGGTTAAACGTCATATATATTCAGATAAACCAGACTTGGTTTTATTAAAGATATTTTTGCAGCATAGATTTTATCCCTATTAATTTATGGCTGATCATTTAATGAAAAATATCCGTTATTCCATTCTCGATCTTGCAACCGTATTAGATGGTTTTACCGCTGCAGATACCTTTAAAACAAGCCTTGATTTAGCTAAACAGTCTGAAAATCTAGGTTATACACGTTACTGGTTTGCCGAACACCATAACATGGCTGGTGTTGCCAGTTCGGCAACAGCTGTGCTTATTGGTTATATTGCTGGTGGCACCAATAGCATCCGAGTGGGCTCGGGAGGCATTATGTTACCCAATCACGCACCCTTAATTGTTGCTGAACAATTTGGTACTTTGGCCTCTCTTTATCCCAACCGTATCGATCTTGGCTTGGGCAGGGCGCCCGGAACCGATCAGATTACGGCAATGGCCATCCGTGGCGAAAACTTTAGTGCTGTGCATAGTTTTCCCAAAGATATTGAGAAACTCCAACAGTTTTTCTCTGCCAATAATAACCGGGCAAGCGTAAGGGCCATTCCGGGAGAAGGATTGGATATCCCGATCTGGATTTTAGGTTCGAGCACTGATAGCGCCCGGTTAGCAGCAGAAAAAGGTCTTCCTTATGCTTTTGCCAGTCACTTTGCACCAGCTTATTTTGAACAGGCCATCGCCATTTATAGAAATAATTTTAAGCCCTCCCCATTTTTACGGGAACCTTATGTAATGGCCTGTGTAAATGTGGTTGCTGCCGATACCGATGCAGAAGCTGAACGTTTATCAAGTTCGGTAAAGCGGATGTTCTTGGGGGTAATTACAGGTAAAAGAGAATTGTTAAAGCCTGCAGTTGATGATATCAATCAATATTGGGATCAGTTGGAAAAAGAAGCTGTAGAACAAATGTTGTATTACTCTTTTATTGGCAGTGCCGAAACCATTAGCGAAAATTTAGAAGCTTTTGTTGCCAAATATGGTGTAAATGAGATCATGAGTACCTCGCATATTTACGATCATCAGGCAAAATTGCATTCGAATAGCATTTTTGCAGGGTTGTTTGGGTAAGCGATTAGGAGTCATTGCGAATATGCCTTCCTGCATGGTTCGTCATTTCGAGTGGAGTGCAACGCAGTCGAGAACCCGAAGGCTCAGCGAAGCTAAATCTATTGAGATAGATCTCTCCATTTCACTGCGTTCCATCCGATAGCTATCGGATCGAGATGACGACCGTTTTATTGAAGATGAGCGCAGATCCAGTTCATTTTCCAGAATTAACCACCGAGTTCACAGAGAAAAGGTCACAGAGGGACACAGCGTTCTTCCAATGCACGGTTTCTGCGGCAATCTCTTTAAATCTGCGGGAACTCAATCACATCCTGTTTCCCGCTGATATCGCTGATTTGCGCAGAATGGCTTTTTACCATTAAGCAATTAAGGACATTAAGATTCTAATGTAAATCATCTGCGGCAATCTTCTTAAATCTGCGGGAACTCAATCGCATCCTGTTTCCCGCGGAAATCACTGTTCACCGCAGAATCCTGTCTATTTCCCATCTTACATTCGTCATCTACTCTTTAAGATTTGTTAATATTAAGGGAATATTGGGCCATTAGCTTTGCGCTCTATAAGCGGCATCCTTTGGACAATTCACTATTTTTATCTTTACAGCTTGGAGATCATCAGGCTATGGAGGCAATCTACCGGATCTATTGGGAGGATGTTTTTGATGTTGCGCTGAAAAAAATGGGTGATGAGGCGCTGGCACAGGATATTACACAGGAAATTTTCATATCCCTCTGGGAGAACCGAACAACAATTAACTTAACAGGAAGCCTCAGTGCCTATCTGTATGGTGCTGTGAAATATAAGGTGATTAATTATTTCAGATCGGGCAGCATAAAAGAATATCACCAAACTGCACTTAAAGCACTAATGGATGAGCAGCACATTGCAGCTGCTGATGATAAACTGATTTTAAAAGAGCTTCATTTAGAAGTTGATGCAGCCATTGCGCTTTTACCCGAAAAAATGCAACTGGTATTCTCGATGAGCCGAAAACAGGAAAAATCCATCAAAGAAATAGCTTCGGAACTTGATGTTTCGGTACAAACAGTAAAAAACCAGATTTCTGCAGCACTAAAACTGCTTAAAAAAAGCCTTTCCTATATCCTGCTCATTGCGGCTTTAATCGGCTTAACATAAAGTTAATTTATAGATAACATTCTTGGTTAGTACCAATCTGCTTTTCAACTGACATGTATTTAAATGACAGAAGAACAGGCAAAGGAATTGCTGCAGAAATATCTCAACAAGCAGGCAAGTCCGCAAGAGCGAAAAAAAGTTGAAGAATGGTATGCCACGCTCAACCAGGAAAATATTGAACTGGCAGCCGACCGGAAAGCTGTAATAGGGGAGCAAATGCTTGTTCATCTTCAGATCGCTATGCGCCAAAAGCCAAAACATGGTAAAGTATTCAAACTACAGGCTTTTATCGGAATCGCTGCCGCAGTACTCATCATCATTACACTGGGAATAAGCATTTGGAAACTCAATACCCCAATGAAGCCTGAAAACCAGGTTACCGTAGTTACTGGAAGTGCAGAACGGAAGCGCGTTACTTTATCAGATGGTTCGGTGGTTTTGTTAGGCCCGTCTGCAAAACTCAGCTACCCCAAAGTATTTGCCTCAAACAACCGCCAGGTCACATTAAAAGAGGGTGAAGCTTTTTTTGATATTGCCCACCAGGAGAAAAGACCATTTACAGTATATACCACATCTGGTATCGATATAAAAGTGCTGGGTACTTCTTTCAATGTTAAGTCTTATCAGGCCAGCAAACATATCGAAGTTGCTGTAGTAACCGGAAAAGTTACAGTAAGCAATAAGAAGAAAAGTCTTGGTACACTGATCAAAGACGAATTTTTAACATACGATAAAATCGAAGAACGGGCAGCCATCCGTAAAACCAAAGCTTTGACCTTTGTTGAACTTGCCTTTGAGGGTGCAACCCTGGAGCAGGTAATCACCAAGCTTCAATACGCGTACAGTATCAAGATTTCGCTGAGTGACAGCACTTTGGTTAAACTTAAAAGCACAGCCGTTTTTAGCAGCAGGCAATCGCCAGAAGAGATTTTGGATATCATCTGCAGCCTGCACCACCTAAAATTCAACGGATCAAAAAATCATAAAACATTTATTATATACAGATGAGATGAGCAGGTAACATAGAAATACTTAGCGGCGCCAGTTAGACTGGCCACCGTAATCTTTCTTTCCGGCCAAAGGGCCAGCATAATTAAAAGCTTTTAAAAAACAAATCAAACTAATGAAACCAACCTCCGCTAAGAGGACATCAGCTCTTTATAAGATCATGAAATACTCATGTTTAACATTTTCAATTCTCTGCATATTTTGCAGCTCAATCCTGGCCTCGGCTGGTATGGCACAAAAGTTAGAGAAAACTACCGTCAGCATTACGCTAAACAAAGGCCGTAAGATGACCGAAATTATCAAAGAAATTGAGTCGCGCACCGGACTTAGCTTTGTGTATAATCCAGATCAGCTGCAACAAAAAAACATGTTTGTAAGTGGCGATTTTACCACAGAGCCTGTAAGGTCGCTATTAGATAAACTAGGATTACAGGTTTTAGAAAAAGGCGAATATGTAATTTTGAACAACGCCATTCAGAATAAGCCAGACCGGATTATCACTGGAGTTGTGCGCGATTCAACAGGTTTATTGCTTCCTGGCGTTTCAGTGAAAGTACTGGGCACGCAAAGCGGAACAATAACCGACGGTAATGGCGCTTACCGCATTGAAGTGGGTGCTGATGCGGTGTTATCGTTCTCTATGATCGGTTACCGTACCAAAGAAGTAAAAGTAGTTGAAAACCAGGTTATTAATATGGTGTTGAGCGAAGAACGTTCGATGCTTGCCGATGTGGTAGTAGTAGGTTACGGCACACAGAAGAAAGAAACTTTAACAGGTGCAATCAGCATTGTTGGGCTGGATAAACTTTCTTCACGCTCATTAAATAGTGTAGGAGAGGTACTGGCCGGAAAAACCCCTGGTGTAATGGTAACCAATGAGGGTGGTGATCCGACGTCGATGCCCCGTATCAACATTCGTGGCTCAGGCGGTATCAACACTGAAAATGCGCTGTATGTAATCGATGGATCTATCTTTTCGGGCACTCCACAGCTTAATCCTAACGATATCGAATCTATATCGGTATTAAAAGACGGATCGGCAGCTATTTATGGAGCAAGAGCTTCGGGAGGTGTAATATTAGTTACAACCAAAAAGGGTAAGAGCGGTAAAATGCAGATCAGTTTCGATGCTAAACTTGGGCAACAGCGCGCATGGAAGAAATTAGAGCCATTAAACGCTCAGCAACGTGCACAGGTGGCCGCAACTGCTGCCAAAAACGGTGGTACAACGATATTGCCGGCTTTTGATATTTCGAAATACCCTGATGGACAGATTACCCGCACCAATTGGATGGACGAGGTTTTTAGAGATGGTTTATTACAGGATTACAATGCCGCAATAAATGGTGGTAGCGAGAAATCTAATTATTACCTCAGTTTCAATTACCGTAATGCAGAAGGCATTGTGTTAAATACCAAAGCCAAACGTTATAATTTCAGGATCAATACCGAACATGAAGTTACCAATTGGTTAAAAGTTGGCGAAAACCTTTCTTATAGCAGTACCAATGGTAACGGCGCCAACACGAGCAGCGATTATACCGGTGCTTTACTTTCGGCTATTTATTATCCAACCAATGGAACACCATATAATGCCGATGGAAGTTTTGCCGGTTTACCGGGTGGACAGTATGCCGGAGACTATGGAGACATTGTTAACCCCGTTGCCGATTTAATGCGTATCGATATCAATAACCCTATAAATGTTTTAGTGGTTAATCCTTACGCCAATATTAAACTGGCCAAAGGCTTAACCTTTAGGTCTAACTTAAGCATCACCAAAACAGATGCTTCATTTAAAAGCTTTACACCTAAAAGACCTGAGGTAGGAAAGCCGGTATTAAGCAATAGTTTACAGGAAAGCAGCAACCATGACAGCGATTTCCTAACGGAACAAGTGTTAAATTACAAAGGTACCTTTGGTAACCATCAGCTTGATCTTACTGGTGGTTATTCATTTCAAAAAACACAATACAGAAAGTTGTTTGCTTCTGGATCTGGTTTTGATGATGAATCGCCACAATACAGGTATTTGATGAATGCCACGGTAATACAGCCTTCTTCGAGCGGTTATATTGCACAGGCACTGTCGTCATTGTTTTTAAGAGCAAATTATAACTATCGCGAAAAATATCTGGTATCGTTAATCGGTCGTCGTGATGGATCATCGTTACTCACTAAAAATAACAGGACCAGGAATTATGGTTCGGCTTCGATTGGATGGGTAATGAGCAAAGAAGATTTTCTTAAAGATGTAAGTTGGTTAAATGAATTGAAATTAAGGGGCAGCTATGGCTTTCTCGGTAATTTAGCTTCGCTAACTACTGATGCGGTTAATCCATTATTAAGCCCTACACAAAGTTATTTTGGGCAAACGCCAACTTTGCAAAATGGTTATGTACAAAACGTTTTGGCCAATCCTAATATAGCATGGGCAGAATCTAAACAGACCAACCTTGGTGTTGATGTAGCGGCATTGGGCCGGATAAATCTTTCAGTAGATTATTTTATCAAAGAAATCGATAAAATGATCCTAACCAGAACATTGCCTGGAACGGCAGGTTTAAATACTCAAATCATTAATGCAGGTAAGGTAAAAGATAAGGGTATTGAGTTAGGGTTAACTTACAATAGTGATAAAAATGCAGCTTTCACTTACTCGGTAAATGCTACTTTAACTAAAATAAACAACAAAATAGAAGAACTTTTACCAGGCATAGAAAACCAGACTGTATCTACTAATTTCCGGAATGAGGTTGCTCCCCTTACCAATAGGGTAGGACAGCCACTATATAGTTATTTTGTATTAAAAACTGATGGTATTTTCCAGAGTCAGGCAGAAGCCGATAACTATAAAAATGCCAAGGGAACTAAGATTCAACCAAATGCAAAAGCCGGAGATTTTAGATTTGTGGACATCAACGGCGACGGATCTATTGATGGCAAAGACCGTTATTTCGCTGGTAGCGCTTATCCCGATTTCTCTTACGGATTGAGCTTTAATGCAAGTTATAAAAATTTCGATTTCAATATTTTTGCGCAGGGCGTACAGGGTAATAAATTGTTTAATGCAGTAAAACGCACTACTTATAGTGCTAGTGGGCCATCTTACAACAAACTGGTCGGTATCTTGGATGCCTGGTCGCCAGAGAACCCTGGTGGTAAAGTGCCAATTATTTCAACAAGCGATGCTAATGGAAACTTTGCAGCCTCCGATTTTTATATCGAAGATGGTTCTTACCTGCGCATCCGTAACGTAACCCTGGGATACAGTTTACCAAAATCAATCGCCAATAAATTAAAAACAGGTGGAGTAAGGGTTTATGCTACAGCAAACAATCTTTTTACCATTACCAAATACTCAGGCTTTGATCCAGAAATCGGAATGGACAACAATGGAGTGGATGTTGGTCGTTATCCTCAAGCCAGAAGCTTTATCCTTGGTTTAAGCATAAATCTATAATCACAAAACAACAATGAAAACGAATTTAAAATATATGGCATTTGCCACCCTTGCTTTTTTCTCTTCATGTACAAAAGAGCTTGATATTGTGCCTGAAGGGGCTCCATCGGCACAAAATTTCTGGAAAACCAAAGAAGATGCCATAAAAGCAGAAGCTGGAATGTATGAAAATTACAATGCAGAAGACTTTTACGGTCGTGGGATGTTCTGGTTTATCAATGCCAGCGATGATATGGTTACCGGACGTAACAAGCCAGAGGCCGATAATATCAAAAACTTTAACCGAACCTATGTTGGTGGAGGTTATACCGAAACCCAATGGAGCATGCGTTATGCCATCATTAAACGCGCTAACGATATTATTATAAATGTGCCGGCCATCGCAATGGATGAAACCTTGAAAAAACAGATTATTGGCGATGCTTATTTTAACGCCGGACTGGTTTATTTCCAGTTGGCTGCCAATTACGGTAACGATAAAGCCGGAGTACCGATCGTAACGCCAGAAAGTGATCCTTCTCAGCCTATTGCCCGTGCAAAAAATGTAAACGAAAACTACGATTATATCATTTCACTTTTATTAAAAGCAGCTGATAACCTTCCCTTGTTCTCGGCAATGAAATCAGCTGATTACGGTAAAGCACATAAAACGGCTGCCTGGGCCTATCTGTCTAAAGTGTACCTGTACAAAAAAGATTATGCCAATGCTGCTAAATATGCTGATATGGTCATCACTTCAGGTCAGCATGATTTAGTAAATACAGGTTTTGCAGATGTATTTAAGGCCGCTAACAATTGGTCGAAAGAATATATTTGGTCGGTGGTGTGTACGCCAAGCGGTGGCGGAACAGGTTGGGGCAGCAAGCTTCCAGGTGTAATGTTAACCAATAAGGCCTGGGGGATTTATAATGGATGGGGTTATTACCTGCCAACCAAAGAGCTTTACGATTCTTACGAAATTGGCGATCAGCGCCGTGAAGCCACCATCTTAAAACCTGGTGATAAATTTATGTTTTTTGGTGCTGAGCGTAGCTTTACCAAAGATGCAGGAGCGACTTCAAATTACCAGTTTAAAAAATACATGGAGCCGTTTTCATATGCTAATCCAATTCCAACACACGTGAATCCGAACGGAGACAATGGCACAACTGATTTAAATGTGCCCCTAATGCGTTATGCCGAAGTATTGCTGATTAAAGCCGAAGCTGCAATTAACCTGAGCGGTGCAGGGGCAGGCGATACCGAACTGAACAAAATCAGGCAACGCGCAGGCTTAGGCACCAAAAGAGGAATGACGATCGACGACCTTAAACGCGAACGCCGTAACGAACTTGCAGGAGAATGGGCCGACCGTCACCGCGATTTAGTAAGATGGGGTGATGCTCAGGCAGTCTATGCAAAACCATTACACGATTTTGATGGGAGCGTAATTTGGCCATCAAGAACTTTTAATCCACAGGTACACGATGTTTGGGCGGTACCACAAAGAGAAATTGATAACAGTGCAGGTGTAATTAAACAAAATCCAGGATGGTAAAATCTAATAAACTGATCCTCTTTTTATTATTGGGTTTAGGTGTACATTCAGTTTCTGCTCAGCAGAAACTGAATGCCGGTAATGGACACAGCCACAATGATTATAAGCAGCAGATTCCTTTATTGGAGGCTTATTATGCTGGCATGGGGTCTATCGAGGCCGATGTATTTTACCGTAATGGAGAATTGTTCGTTGCACACGATAGCAGCGAAATCACCCCGGGTAAAACATTGAAAAAATTATATATCGATCCATTGGTGGCGTTTTTTAAAGATCATGCCAACCATTCTTATCCAGATCCGAAACAAAAACTTCAGCTGGTAATCGATATAAAGGAGGATTATGAACACGTAATCCCGAAATTACTGGCCGATTTAAAAGGTAATGAATCTGTTTTCGATCAACAGATCAATCCTTCAGCCATTAAAATTGTAATGAGCGGGGCTGTTCCGCCTGCCGAAAAGTTTAAGGATTATCCATCACTCATCAGTTTCGATGGCCGTCCGGCAAATCAATACACAAGTGATCAGTTAAAGCACATTGGTATGATTAGCGATGATATTTCTCATTATTCGGTATGGAATGGAAAAGGTACCCCAACACCAACCGATTTAGAAAAGATGAAAGCGGTAATTGCCAAAGTACATGCATTGGGTAAACCTTTCCGTTTTTGGGCAACCAAAGATAGTCCGAACAGCTGGAAAGAACTGGAACATATGGGGGTTGACTGGATCGGAACGGATCATCCTGCATTGCTCAAAGATTTTTACCAGAACAGGGCTAAACTCGAGTACAGCAACCCGAAGGCTTATAAGCCTTATCAGCCAACTTACAAAAGCGATGGATTAAAAACCAAAGCCAAAAATGTAATTCTTTTAATAGGGGACGGAATGGGGCTGGCACAGATTCAGGCAGGCTTAAGTGCTAATTTTGGTCAATCTAACATCATCATGATTAAACATCTTGGCCTTTCGCGCACCGAAGCTTCCAATTCAGATTTTACTGATTCTGCAGCAGGTGCTACGGCTATGGCTACAGGGCATAAAACCAATAACCGCTACATCAGTGTCGATTCTACGGGTAAAGCACTTCAGTCTATTCCTGATATTTTGGCGCCTTATGGTCTTACAAGCGGGATCATCAGCAGTGGTGATATTACCGATGCTACACCTGCAGCATTTTATGCCCATCAGCTCGAAAGATCTATGACGAAGGAAATTGCAGCCGATTTTCAGAACGGTCATGTTGATATTCTGGTTGGTTCGAAACGCAAAAGTTTTACTGAGAATCCAGATCAAAAATTGATGGATAAAATCTCGGCTAAAGGTTATACTCTACAGAAAGACCTAAAAAGTTTCGTTGCCTCAAATGCGGATAAACAAGTGGTGCTTTTAGACGATTCTGCTACACGGAAAGTATTGGATGGGCGGGGAGAAATGCTGAAGACTTCGTTCTTAAAAACTGTTGAATTGCTCTCGAAAAATAAAAAAGGATTTTTCATCATGGCGGAAGGTGCGCAGATTGATCATGGCGGGCACGCAAACGATTTGCCTTTTTCGGTAACCGAACAACAAGATTTCGACCGTATGGTGGGTGAAGCTTTAAAGTTTGCCGATCAGGATGGCGAAACATTGGTAATAGTAACTGCCGATCATGAAACCGGTGGACTGTCGCTCCTTGATGCCTCTTATAGAAAAGGAACCGTTCGTGGCAATTTCAGTACAGATGATCATACCAATATCATGGTGCCTGTATTTGCTTACGGTCCTGGTTCGGATGCCTTTATGGGGGTATATCCTAATCATCAGATTTTTTATAAAATCATCGAAGCTTATCGTTTAAAGAAAAATTAATAAATCAAGAGTTTAAATAAATAAACTGTGGCGGTGTCTGTATATCACAGCACCGCTTTTTTCTTAACGTTAAGGCTACAGGGCAATGCTAATTTTAAAAACAGTAAAAAGAATGTAATGGAAAGAAGATCTGCACTAAAAAATATAGGTGGCCTGTTTTTGCTGCCAACCTTGCCAGCACTTTTATCGGCAGCTGATAAAAAAACAGTGTTAAGAGTTGCGCACATCACTGATGTCCACCTTAAGAATCAATTCAATGCGCCAGCCAGGTTTGTTAAGTGTCTGCACCATTTACAGTCGCAATCGCCCAAGATAGACCTGGTTCTAAACGGGGGAGATATCGTTTTTGATATGAACAAAGAAAACATCAATACCATTAACGATCAATGGAAACTTGTAAACGAGACGATGAAGAACGAATGTAACCTTCCTGTGCATTACTGTTTAGGCAATCATGATATCTGGTGGAACGAAAATACTAAAGGTGATGTTTTTTACGGGAAGAAATATGCCATGGATAAATTGCAGTTGGTTAAGCCATATTATAGTTTAATGCAGAACGGATGGAAGATTATTGTGTTGGATAGTACCCACCTGGATATTGACAATACCTGGTATATTGGAAAATTGGGCGATGAGCAGTTAACATGGTTAAAAAACGAACTCGAAACTACCAGTTCTACAATGCCTGTTATGGTAATGTCGCACATTCCAATCCTTACCGCGCTTTTAATGATAGAAGATAATATTGTAAACAAATGGACCATGTTGGGGGGCGATATGCATACCGATACGGCTAAAATCATCAACCTTTTTTACCAACATCCTAATGTAAAACTTTGCTTAAGTGGCCACCTACATATGCGCGATAAAGTGGTGTATAACGGTGTTACCTATCTCTGCAACGGTGCTGTATCTGGCGCCTGGTGGGAGGGCAACAGGAGAGAAACTGCACCAGGTTACGGCTTGATCGATTTATACGCTGATGGCAGTTTTGAAGAAAAATATGTTAATTATTGATGATTAGTTTGTTAAAATGGTCATTATACGGGGAAATTAGATTTTATTCAAAGACATTGGAGTAGACGATGCCAATCTCAAGCGGTCGTCATTTCGAGCGGAGTGCAACGCAGTCGAGAAATCTATTATAGATCTCTCCATTTCGCTGTGCTTCAGTCGAGATGACGACCTTTCTATAAGATTCTGCTGTTGGTAATTTTTTCAGAATGACAATCGAATTAACGCTATGCACTGCTCCTCTTAGAATGCTGAATTATTATTTGCAGCCTTAAAACTATTATTGTTATTGCCTTAACACAGGCTTCATATCTAGATCCTTGCTTTGTTCAAAAAAATAAATGAAGAAAGAATTACTCACGCTAACAGTAGCCATATCTATCGGTATGGTATCATGCAAGAAAAGCCATGAAGAAACCCCTGTAGAATTTAGTTATCCTGCCGTTGCAGAAGTTTCCGATCCTTCGGTGCTTTTCACAACTGCTGCTGGCATAAAAGTGTACAACGGAGGTTTTGGATCAGCAGTTGCCTCCGATCCCAGCTCGCCGGATGTTTTTTATATGCTAACCGATAGAGGGTCGAACGTGGCCGGACAGCTCGCAAACTCCATCATCATCGGAAAACCGGATTTTGATCCACAGATCGGAAAATTCAGATTGAAAGATGGTAAATTGGTGCTCGAACAAACCATCGAACTTAAAAATGCATCCGGTAACAAATTAAACGGACTTCCAAATCCTGCGGGAATGGGGGCTTCTGGTGAAACCGCTTATGACTTAAACGGACAAATAATTGCTCCAAGTGCCGATGGAATCGACTCAGAAGGCCTGGTAAGAGCAGCTGACGGATCATTTTGGATCAGTGATGAATATGGCCCACATATTGCACACTTCGATGCATCAGGTAAAACAATAGAGCGCATTAACCCATTTGGAACAGGAACAGGTGGGCGTACTATTCCAGCTGTATTTGCCAATAGAAGAGCAAACCGCGGCATGGAAGGTTTGGCCATTACCCCAGATGGAAAAACGCTGGTAGGCATAATGCAGTCGCCAATGTACAACCCGTCTAAAGCTGCAGTTGCCAATTCGGTGGTATTAAGAATTTTGACTTTTGATATCGCAAGCGGAGCAACCAAGCAATACGCTTACCTGATGGATAACACTACTTTAACAGGCGTGAGTGATATTGTTGCCGTTAACAGCACTACTTTCCTAACCATCGAGCGTGATGGATTGTATGGCGGCGCAGCAAGCAACCCGGCAACATTTAAAAAAGTTTTTAAGATAGACCTGAGTGGTGCTACTGATATTTCTGATTCCGGCAATGGTGCAACAGGCAAACTTTATGGCGGCAAAACCGTGGAAGAACTGAACAATGCAGCAGGTTTAAGCACAGCGGGAATTACCCCGGTAAGCAAAACCGTTGTTTTAGACCTGTTGAAAGATCTACCTTCCATTTATCCGCACGATAAAGCAGAAGGTTTAGCCTTACTGCCTGGTAATATCCTCGTAATTTCTAATGACGATGATTTTGGTGTGGTGGATAATGGTGCAAGTGGCTTTGCACAAAAAATACTGCCTTTAACAAATTCGGTCGATAGAAACCGTTTATACTTTGTTAAAATTAAACTTTAAAGCAATTAGCCGTGTGTCAATTGACTCATGGCTAATTTATATCATGAAATAAAGTGCAAGTTGATATATTGTCTCATTAATATGCCCATTACTACCGTACTTTTACCCTTTTTATGCCTGGCTATAGGAATTGAGGTGTACATTGTTAAGCTTTGTACAGCCTATCTTAATTTGCCTATGTATTACAGCTGTGCAATTGTTGATGATGAACAGCACGCGATTGACGTACTCCACGATTATATTGAAGGTATCCGTTTTCTAAAACTGTTCAGCGCCTTTAATAATCCCTTTGATGCCTTAAAAACAATTAGCGCGGGAGATAAAATTGATTTTCTTTTTTTAGATATAGATATGGATGGAATGAAGGGAACTGAATTATCTCAGCATCTCCGCTCAAAAGCCAGATTTGTGATCTACGCATCCGCCCACCTCGAAAATGAGGTAAGAAATATAGACTCTAGCTTTGAATGTTATCTTGGCAAACCGATCTCAATGAAACGTTTTGCTGGTACCATTGATAAACTGATACGACTTAATAATCTGCCGATAAAAAATGAAAATAGCTTATGATCGAACTTAATTACCTTTTTGAACAGGAATTTTTAGAAGATATATCCTATCAGTTAATGCGGTCAGGCATGGAAGATCCATGGTTGGTGCTGTCTGGATGTAAAGTGTTGGGTATTATTGATGAAGTTGAAGGAGTCTGGACCCAGATTGTAGGTGCGGATATTCCGACAAACGCAATTGAAGGGATGGGGGATTTGATTAACACACAACAGTTTAGCTGGTTGCCTAACCTGATTAAAAAACAGTGGCCAAAGTATGTGCTTGATGTGGTCGTAGAAAATGTAGAGCGTTATGAAATAATTTGCCATAAAGAGGCCTGTCCCAAACGTTTTAAACAACGTTTTACATTAGGTATCCATGCGCTGGCACAGAGAGAATCTGCGCTTGTTTTTAAAGTACGGTGCTTTCAGAAATCAGATTGTTATGAGGTGTTCAAAGCGCCTGCAATTGATCGGTACGTTTAATATTTGTCCTGAATATTTTTAAAAGTAAACACAGGTTCTAATGCAACCGAAATCTGCTGTGTTTTCAAAATTTACATTAATTGTTGTTTGTTTTGAGTGCTGATGTGAATGTAATATTTAAATTTGGCCCTACAAAAACTCTTCCTCAACATGACCTTTGTAGAAAAATTGCAGGCCTTACGCCGATTAATGGCTGCTCAAAAAGTAGATGCTTATATTGTAACTGCGGCAGATCCTCACATCAGTGAGTATTTACCAGCACATTATAAAGCTATTCCTTTTGCTTGTGGATTTACAGGGTCGGCTGGCACGCTGGTCATTACTCAGGATTTTGCTGGTTTATGGACTGATTCGCGATATTTTACACAGGCAGAAACACAATTAAACGATACTGGTTACGAATTGGTAAAGTTGAAAATACCACATACGCCCGAATACATCGATTGGTTACTCCAGGTTTTGCCAAAGGGTGCAAAAGTAGGTTTTAACCACCAGCTTATTATGGTAGGTTTAGCCCTCGAGATGCAAAACAGTTTGACCCAGTGTGGAATTGAGATAACCGACGTTGATTTTATCAGCTCCATTTGGATCGATAGGGTAGGATTGCCAGAAGAAAATGCCTTTTTAATTGGCGAAGAAGCTGCGGGTCTTACCATTTCGGCTAAAATAAACAAGGTTAGAGCGGCTTTAAAAATAAAAGGGGCAGATTATCATTTTATTTCATCGCTTGATGACATTGCCTGGCTTTTTAACCTAAGGGGAAAAGATGTAGATTATAATCCTGTAACTTTAAGTTTTGCTTTAATTGCTCCTGCAGCGGTAAAACTCTTTATCGACAAACAAAAATTGTCGCAAACAGATATCGATACTTTAAACCAACAGGGCGTAACTTTGCATCCCTATGGTGAGGTGGCTGAGGCATTAAAAAATCTACCAAAAGACGCACACGTTTTTATCGACCCTAAACGTACTTGTTTTGGCTTGTATCAGTGCTTGCCTTCCAATACGAAAATTGTTTCAGGTATTAATCCAAGCACACACCTAAAAAGTTTAAAGAATAATACTGAGATTAACCACATCCGTAAGGCAATGCTAAATGATGGGGTGGCTTTAACCAGGTTCTTTAAGTGGATGGAAGATCATTTAGGGAAAGAAAAGATTACAGAATGGTCTGCAGCAGAGAAACTGGCCGCGTTTAGAGCAGAACAAACATCTTTCGTAGGTTTAAGTTTTAACACCATAGCTGGTTACAATGCCAACGGGGCTTTGCCGCATTATAGTGTAACAGCAGAAAGCAATCAGGAGATTTTAGCCGATGGTTTATTTCTTGTCGATTCAGGAGGTCAATATTTGTATGGCACAACTGATATTACCAGGGTAATGCCTATCGGTAATTGCTCATCAACCCAGGCCGATGATTATACCTTGGTGTTAAAAGGCCTGATTGAAGGTTCTAAACTGATTTTTCCAGAAGGTACCAAAGGTTATCAAATCGATTCCATCTGTAGAAAACCACTGTGGGAACATGCTATAAATTTTGGGCATGGAACGGGTCATGGTATTGGCTTTTTTCTGAATGTACACGAAGGACCTCAGAATATTAGTCCGGCCAATGTAGATGTTGCCTTTAAGTCAGGAATGGTAACCTCCATAGAGCCTGGTATTTATCGGCCAGGAAAGCATGGTGTACGCATCGAAAATTTGGTTTTATGTGTCCCTAAGGACAGTAGTGAATTTGGTGATTTTCTCACTTTCGAAACCTTAACCTTATGTTTCATTGAAACTTCTATCGTTAATAAAGTGCTTTTGGCATCAGATCAGATTACCTGGTTAAATCAATACAATCAAATGGTGTTTGAGAAGCTTCAACCCCTGTTATCTGATGAAGAAGCAGAATGGTTGAAATTGAAATGTCAGCCGATTTAATCATTTCCATCCTGAGCTATAATTTTTCATGAAATAATATAAATGACAGGGACGTTTTAAGTAGGTAATATTCTCGAGGAATCGTCATTTCGACCGTAGTGGAGAAATCTTTGGACTATATTAAAAGATCTCTCCACTACGCGTTGCTCCGGTCGAGATGACGCCGATTTTTGGAATATATTATTGATAGCGTAGAAGGATACGAAAGCAATTCCTGCATTTCAATCCACGTCAGTCGCGCTGTAGCCCTCATTTCATTCGGGGCTGCCGCTGCAATCACGTTTAGTTACCTAATGTAGTGTTAATGGGTTGGGATTCCCCTCATATGTTAATAATCTGCCTACTTTTCGTAATCTGCGGGAACCTATTTTGTTCAGCATGCTTCCCGCCATCCGCTTACCGCCCGACTCCCCATAAATACACCAATTCTTTACCGATTTTGCGCTATTTTTAAGTTCGGTGCCTGCTTTATCTTTTAAATTTTAATTTTGATTTAACCATATTCCTAAATTTCCTTTGTCATCATGATTATCAAACTAAAAAAGAAGAGAGTCTTATTCATAATAACTTTTAAAGCAATATTTTGCTGTGTTTTATCTTTTCTAAATATTGAGGTAGTTCTGGCCCAATCGCCTTGGATTGCTTTAGGCAAAAAGCCATCTACGTTGGACCTGGAAAATGGATTTTCGACTTACAATGCCGGAGCATTTAACCTAAAGCTTGTTAAGTCATCACAAACAGTAGCAGGCCTACAGCCTAAAATGGTTAAAGATTTCGATTTTGTGCCCAGCGACAGTTTAAAAGTGCGTAGTTCTAATGGTTTATATCACCTGGGCGATATTAACCTGAAGTTACGTTATGTTGGCGAAGAAGCCTGGAAAAGCTACAGCACGGCCGCAAAAAGAAGCCCGGTGAAAAATATTGCTATGGGTAAAAACGTACTCGCTGCTGCCGATCTTGCTGCAACACTTCCGGCTGATATCCCGCTGCAGGTTAAACGGATCTGGGAAATGCTTAATGGAAAGCTTGTACTCCGCTTCGAACTAAAAAACAAGAGCAATAAAAACGTAGAAATCGGGGCTCTGGGTATTCCAATGATTTTCGACAATATTCTCGAAGGCAGAACATTGGAGCAAACCCATGCGAAAAATGTTTTTTACGATCCATACATCGGAAAAGATGCCGGTTACCTTCAGGTTACCAGACTAAGTGGCCATGCACCTTCTTTGCTTGTTACGCCATTGGGGCATACACCATTTGAGGCTTACAACCCGCTTAATGACGACCGGACACCAAGAGGAATAGCTTTTGAAGGTTTTTACGAATGGATGGTTTATAGTAAAGCCTATGCCGAAAATGAATGGAAAAATGCCGAGCAGTGGAACACACCAACTTCAACCTCTTTAAAGCCAGGAGAAAGCCGAAGTTATGCCCTTCAGTTTATTCTTTCTGGAGCAGCAAAAGATACCGAAAGCAAACTGATCGAAAATAAACGACCAGTAGCGATCTCAGTTCCGGGTTATGTTCTGCCTAAAAATGTGGAGGGGAAATTATTTATTAACTACCATAAAAAGATTAAAGCTATTCAGGTTCAACCTGAAAATGCCTTAAAGGTAAGTGCATTAGGCTCGACCAAAAATGGCTGGAAAAGTTATACTGTAAAGGGAAATAGCTGGGGAAGAGCAAGATTGTCTATTACCTATGAAGATGGCTTGGAACAAAGTATAAATTATAAGATAATTGAAGCCGAAAGTGATGTGATTGCTAGTTATGGCAATTTTTTGACAACCAGGCAATGGTTTAATCAACCCGATCCTATTTTTAAAAGAAGTCCTTCAGCTATTACGTACGATAATGAAAAGCAACAGCAGGTAACGCAAGACAATAGGGCATGGATTGCGGGTTTAAGCGATGAAGGTGGTGCAGGTTCATGGTTAGGGGCAATAATGAAACAATTGGTACAACCCAAAAAGGAAGAGGTTGATAAACTCAAACAATTTGTAGATAGTGTAATGTTTGGAAGGATACAGCTTAAAAACGGTCCTCAGAAATATGGTGTAAAAAAGAGCTTGTTCTACTATGCGCCAGATTCGCTCTCTAAAGATACTTATGCTGCAAATATCAATTTTAAAACATGGTCTGCGTGGCCAAAAAAAGAAGCTGATAACCTGGGCCGGTCTTATAACTATCCGCATGTTGCAGCAGCCCATTGGGTAATGTATCGGTTGGCCCGTAATTATAGTGGCCTGGTGGAGGAGCAGAGCTGGAAACAACACCTTATCGATGCTGCTGAAACAGGCATGGCGATGGTTAATATTGCGCCTTATTACGCTCAGTTCGGTCAAATGGAAGGCACAGTTTTCTATCTCATCCTAAACGACCTCAAAAACGAAGGACTAACAGGTGAAGCAACCAGGTTAGAAAATGAAATGAAGAAACGAGCCAACCACTGGCGTTCGCTACAATACCCCTTTGGTAGTGAAATGCCTTGGGACTCTACAGGTCAAGAAGAAGTTTATGTATGGTCGAGCTATTTTGGCTATCAGGATAAAGCAAGTGTAACGCTTGATGCCATATTAGCCTATATGCCTGTGGTGCCACATTGGGCCTACAATGGTAATGCCCGTCGGTACTGGGATTTTCTTTATGGAGGCAAACTTTCGCGTATCGAACGGATGATCCATCATTACGGTTCAGCACTCAATGCCATTCCTGTATTAATGGATTACCGTAAAAATCCCGGCGATTTCTATCTTTTGCGTGCTGGTTACGGTGGGTTATTGGGTTCTATTTCCAATATCACTCAGGAAGGTTTTGCACCTGCAGCATTTCATGCTTATCCATCCACCTTAAAGAATGATGGCATTACCGGCGATTACGGATCTGGATTTTTTGGCTATGCGGTTAATACTTCATCGTATATCTTACAGCATCCTGAATTTGGTTGGTTGGCTTTCGGCGGCAATTTGAACAAAACAGGTAATAACATCAATGTTAAATTAACTACGGCAGCAAAATCATCAGTTTACATTGCTTCTGTAGGGCTTTGGATCAGCCTTGATGCCGGTACCATTGATGAGGTAAATTATAATACCGTAAATGGCGAAATTCGCTTAAAACTGAGCGAAGCAAATGAATATACACCTGATGCCATGTTGAGGTTATTACAGCCTGCAAAAATTAATGGCGTTGGTTCTTATGCTGTAAAAGGCAGTGTCGTTAAGAAGAGGGGAGGATACGAGTTTCCACTTTCAAAAGCGCATACCACTGAAATCATTATTCAAAGATAATATCAATTCATCTACTGTCTCCACCCCGTAAAGTAAAATTTATGGGGCTTTTTATTGTTCAATAGTATTGATAATCAATTAGATGTATATCTTATCAATATTATAAATTGATATAAGATATTCATATTAATTGTATTTCAAATTATTAAACTTAAATATTGAATTAATTGGCGTGTTTTATACATGGAAAACCATTGATTTTGTTTTGATTTATAACTGTATGATTACTTCATATTAATCAGTTCAAAATTTTGTATTTCAAAAAAATATATAATTTAATAATAATATAGTCCATTAAAATTGTTTAGATGAACTTCGCTGTCACAAAGTGATTCCTCTGGAATAACGAGGATCGTGTGAGAAAGGCGATTTTTTATGAAATAAATTAAGCCTGTCATTGACAGATCCCTATAGAAAGTCGTCATTGCGAGGTACGAAGCAATCTTGCAACGATCGCTAATTGCGTGCGCATTAAGATTGCTTCGTCGGCTGAAAAAGCCTTCTCGCAATGACGATTCCTCACAGCTATCGCTGCAATAAAAATACGCCGTGCCATCTATATCTCTGTAGCTAAAAATTGTTACTGCTATTATAAACTTTCATTAATCACCCCTACATTGTGCAGATTTTACCCTTATTTTTCGCTAACCTGAAATTTATTGTGATTTTTGTGCCATAACCATAGCTTATAATTTGCAGATATAAACCATATTTTAGCCATTCATTTTAATTCTGATGTAATGAATATAGCTTTTTTGGATATTTGCCTAGCAATTAATAATATGTTTGAAAAGAAAGTTTACCTCCAAAGAAGAGCAGCATTAAAATCAAAGATAAATTCGGGAATATTACTCTTTTTGGGTAATGAAGAAAGTCCGATGAATTATAAAGATAATACCTACCATTTTAGGCAGGATAGTACCTTTTTATACTATTTTGGGATAAGTGAGCCATCGTTGGGCGCTATCATCGACCTTGACGAAGATCAGGTAATCCTTTTCGGTGATGAAATGGGAATTGACGATATCGTGTGGATGGGCAGACAGAAAACTTTGGAAGAAAAAAGTTTAGATGCCGGCTTGACCAAAGTTCTGCCTTTAGCGCAACTAAATACTTATCTTAAGCAATACCAGGACAAAAAGCGTCAGGTTCATTTCTTACCCCCATACCGCTCAGAGAATAAAATTAAATTGGCCAGCTGGCTTAATTTGCCTGTCGATCAGCTTAAAGAAAAAGCATCGCTCAGCTTTATTAAAGCCGTTGTGGCACAACGATCGATTAAATCGGTCGAAGAAATTGAAGAGTTAGACCGTGCAGCAGCAATATCGGCCGATATCCATTTAATGGTAATGCAACAGGCAAAACCGGGCATGTACGAACGCGAACTTGCCGCAAAAATTCAAGGTGCTGCATTGGCTTCGGGCGGTAATCTGGCTTATCCGGTTATTTTAACTGTTCGTGGCGAAATTTTGCATAACCATTATCATGGTAATCAGCTTCAAGACGGACAACTGGTTTTGAATGACTCTGGTGTAGAAACAGCTTTAGGTTATGCGGGCGATCTTACGCGTACTTTTCCGGTAGGCAAAAAGTTTAGTGCCGAGCAAAAAGATGTGTATGATATTGTACTGAATGCTTACACACATGGCAAAAACATGTTGGCGCCGGGTGTAAAATATTTAGATGTGCATTTGGCTTCGTGTAAAATGCTGGCGCAGGGTTTAAAAGATATTGGTCTGATGAAGGGTAATGTAGACGATGCAGTGCAAGCCGGTGCGCATGCCATGTTCTTTCAATGTGGAACAGGGCATATGATGGGCTTAGATGTGCACGATATGGAAGATTTAGGCGAGCAATATGTAGGTTATACCGATGAACTGACTAAAAATACCACTCAGTTCGGGTTAAAATCGTTAAGGTTGGGCAAAGCACTCGAAGCAGGGTATGTGTTAACGGTAGAGCCAGGTGTTTATATTATTCCCGAATTAATAGACCGTTGGAAAGCCACCAACCAGTTTGCCGAATTTATTAATTACGATAAATTGGAGCAGTTTAGAAACTTTAGCGGCATTAGGGTTGAAGACGATTTTCTGGTTACCGAAAACGGAAGCCGGATGTTGGGAAAAGATTTAGCCTTAACTACCAATGAGATCGAATCGATTAGAAATGAAGCTTATTAACAATTGATTGTTTAACTGTTTAAGATAACATCGATTTTTTAAAATAACTGCTGTTTTTGTTTTGGAGCGCAGGGCTTTTCGGTTTTTTTAAAGGATAGTCCTGCCATCCGCTTTATCCCGATGAAAAAATCGGGATGCCCGCTTCTGTCAGGGCTAGAGACTTTGGACAGAAGCACAGAACCAGGGTTAAATAAACCTGATAGAACGGATGCTCCCGATCCTTTATCGGAGCAGGAGGGATAGCAGGGCTGCCATAACCGATGAAAAACTGAAACTGCTTTTCAAATTAATAATACGCTATTGCAATATGATAACCATTAAAAGATGAGAAAATTAACACTTTTAACCTTAACAATAATTTTAGTATTATTCAGTACCATACTTTTTGCGCAGTCGCCAAAGGTTTACACTTTGGCTGATACCTTAAGAGGAAGCCTGAATGCCGAACGTACCTGGTGGGATGTGCAGCGTTACGAACTTGCTGTTAAACCCGATTATAATGATAAAAGTATAACAGGCTCGAATAAAATCGTATACAAAGTTGTACAGCATAATAATGGTAATACCCGCATGCAGATCGATTTGCAGGAGCCGTTAATTATTGATAGTGTGCTGTACAACGGAGGTTCAAAGGTGAAATTCGAACATGTTGGCAGTGTTTGGTATGTGCATGTCCCGGCACAAAAAATATCAGCACAGAATAACGTGCATATTTTTTACCATGGAAAAGTTCACCACGCCAAAAGAGCACCCTGGGATGGTGGTTTTATCTTCACTACCGATTCGCTTTCGCGCCCATGGATGACGGTTGCCTGCCAGGGCTTGGGCGCTTCAGTTTGGTATCCGAATAAAGATCATCAAAGCGACGAGCCTGATCTGGGCGCTTCTTTAACGATGACGGTTCCTGATACCTTGGTAGCGGTAGGGAATGGGCGACTGGCATTCAAGAAGGATAACCAAGATGGTACCACAACATATCAGTACAATGTTAAAAATCCCATCAGTAATTATTGCATTATTCCTTACATAGGCAAATACGTAAATTTTAAGGAGAAATATGCAGGCGAAAAAGGTACATTAGATATGAATTATTGGGTACTTGATTACAATTATCCAAAGGCGAAAACTTATATGCCCGATCAGGTGCATAAAATGATGAAGAGCCTGGAGCATTGGTTTGGGCCATATCCTTTTTACGAAGATGGTTACCAACTGATAGATGCTTCGCATACCGGAATGGAACACCAATCGGCAGTATCTTATGGCAATGGTTATAAGTTTGGCTATAGAGGTAGAGACATGTCGGGCGATGGTTGGGGCTTGAAGTGGGATTTTATTATTATCCACGAAAGTGGTCACGAATGGTTTGGCAACAACATTACCACCAACGATTTGGCAGATATGTGGGTGCACGAAGGATTTACCAATTATAGCGAAACCCTTTTTGTAGATTACATTTTTGGCAATAAAGCGGGTAACGAATACAATTTTGGAATTAGAAAAGGTATCCGGAATGATAGTCCTATTATTCCCCCATATGGTGTAAATGCACAGGGCAGCGGCGATATGTATCCAAAAGGAGGAAACATGTTACACGCCATCAGGCATAGTTTAAATAACGACGAGCTTTTTAGATCGATATTGCGCGGGCTCAACCAAACCTTTTACCATAAAACAGTAACCACCGCTCAGATCGAAAATTATGTTTCTAAAAAGGCAGGTTACAATTTTTCAAAAGTTTTTGATCAGTACCTGCGCACGGTGCAAGTTCCTACATTCGAATATTACCTTAAAGGTGGTAAAGCTTTTTACCGTTACAGCAATTGCGTTAAAGGTTTCAATCTGCCTTTAAGCCTGAAAAAAGAAGGGATCAAAACGCTTAAAATTATTCCTTCGCAAAACTGGCAACAGGTTTCATTGACTAGAGGTCAGGATGCGCTTTTTACAAAATCGGGTATCGAATTTATGTACTATCTACAGGTGAAAAACATAAAATAATTCATGGAAGTGCTGTTGGATGTTACCATCCGACAGGTTTTATTAAAGGTATTCTTTTTCGTAAGGATGCCTTTTTTAGTTATATCTCATTACAGTGCTGTTGGATGTTGCCATCCGACAGGTTTTATCAAAGGTATTCTTTTTCGTAAGGATGCCTTTTTGTGTTATATTTCATTACAGTGCTGTTGGATGTTGCCATCCGACAGGTTTTATTAAAGGTATTCTTTTTCGTAAGGATACCTTTTTTGTTATATCTCATTTCTCCTACAAGAGCCTCAGCTTTTCCAAATCAATTCTGTCTGATTCAAATGGCGTATTTATAGCCAATATCGGTTAAAATCCAACAATATTACTGTTTAGCAATCACCTAACTTTGAATGTCGTTTAACGGATTTATTACCGATATTTAATTAAATGATAGTTTGCCCATTACCCGGCTTTTGGGTTAAACGGGCTGGATTAATTTTTTGAATCATAATTATTAAAAACATAATATTACAATGAGTATCAAATGGACTGGGGTTTTCCCTGCTGTAACTACAAAATTTACAGCAAACGATGAGTTAGATTTTCCGGCTTTCGATTTAAATATCGAAGCGCAATTAGAAGCAGGTGCTGAAGGGATTATTTTAGGCGGATCGCTTGGCGAAGCCAGTGTACTAACCGATGAAGAGAAGTTCGGTCTGTTATCGCATACCTTAACTGTGGTAAATGGCCGTGTACCAGTTTTATTGAACATTGCAGAGTCGACTACAAAAAAAGCAATCGAAGTAGCTAAAAAAGCCGAATCACTTGGCGCACAAGGTTTAATGTTGTTGCCGCCAATGCGCTATAATGCTGCTCCAGACGAAACTTTGGCTTTTTTTGGTGCCATTGCTGAAAGCACAAGCCTACCGATCATGATTTATAACAATCCTGTTGATTATAAAATCGAAGTAACCTTAGATATGTTTGAGGTTTTGACCAAATACGATAACATTCAGGCAATCAAAGAATCAACAAGAGATGTATCGAATGTAACCCGATTGATCAACCGCTTTGGCGACCGTTTCAAAATTTTCACCGGAGTAGATCCATTGGCGATGGAAAGTATTGTGATGGGGGCGCATGGATGGGTTGCTGGTTTAGTAGATGCTTTCCCGAGAGAAACAGTTGCCATTTTCAGACTGGTTAAAGAAAACCGCATTGCTGAGGCGCTAACCATTTACCGTTGGTTTTTACCTGTACTTGAACTGGATATTCATGCGAAATTGGTACAGTACATTAAACTGGCTGAGGTAGCAACAGGATTAGGAACAGAAGCTGTTCGTGCACCGCGTTTACCAATAACTGGCGCAGAGAGAGAAAAAGTATTGAAAATTATTAACGATGCATTAGCTGTTCGTCCGGAACTACCTGTAGGTAGCTGGGGAAAATAGTTTAAAAACCAAATATGAACGGAAAAAATATTGTAGCAAGCACCTATATAGAAGTTAATGAAAAAAGCCTTAAAGCTGTTAATCCCGCAACGGGATTAACACTTGATGGGGAATTTTTTAAAGCGAACGATAGTCTGGTTAATGATGCCTTAACATCGGCGACATCGGCTTTCCAAAGCTATAGAAGCCTAAATAAAGATCTTAAAGCCGCTTTTTTAAATGCCATTGCCGATGAAATCGCTAATCTTGGCGGGGAGTTGGTAGAAAGGGCTTCAGCAGAAAGCGGCTTGCCTTTAGGTCGTTTACAGGGCGAACTGGGCAGAACAACAGGTCAGTTAAGGTTATTTGCAAATCTGGTTGCCGAAGGCTCCTGGGTTGATGCAATTATCGATACTGCACTGCCTGAAAGACAACCTTTGCCAAGGCCTGATATCAGACGAATGCTGATCCCAATCGGGCCGGTAGTGGTTTTTGGTGCAAGTAATTTTCCACTTGCTTTTTCAGTTGCAGGTGGCGATACGGCATCAGCATTGGCTTCCGGTTGCCCTGTAATAGTTAAAGCACATCCCGCACATTACGGAACCAGTGCAATGGTAGGTGGCGCCATCATTAAAGCTGCCGAAAAAACGGGAATGCCTAAAGGTGTTTTCTCTTTGTTGTATGATGATGGTTATACCATTGGAGCTGGCTTGGTTCAGCATCCATTAACCAAAGCAGTAACGTTTACAGGTTCGTTTAAAGGAGGAATGGCCTTGATTAATCTTGCGCAACAGCGCGAACAGCCTATTCCGGTTTTTGCCGAAATGGGAAGTATTAATCCGGTAATCTTTCTTCCAAAGGCCATAGAAAACCAGGCAGAAGACCTGGCTAAAAAATATGCTGCATCAATTACTTTGGGCGCTGGTCAGTTTTGTACCAACCCGGGTTTATTGTTAGCAGTTCAATCGCCGGCACTAGAAAATTTTAAAACCGTTTTAAAAGAGGCAATTTCAACCGTCCCATCTGCAACTATGCTTACCGAAGGTATTGCCAATAATTATGGTAAACTTTCTGCTGAGGTCGTAAATGAAGGTGGTGTTGCGCTTTTATCGGCATCAACATTAAAAAATAGTGAACTTCAAAACCAATCAGAGGCGAAAATTGCTCAGGTAAGTGCTGCCGATTTTATCAAAAATCCAAAACTTCGTGAAGAAATTTTCGGCCCATATTCGCTGTTGGTTGTTGCCCAGGATATCGCTGAACTCGAAAAAGCCATTGACGTGTTGGAAGGACAACTTACCGTAACCCTAATGGCCGAAAAACAAGAACTTCAGCATTATCAAACTTTGGTAAATAAGCTCACTGATAAAACAGGAAGGATTATTTTAAACGGTGTGCCTACAGGTGTAGAAGTTTGTGCAGCCATGCAACATGGCGGACCGTTTCCTGCCACTAACGATAGCCGTTTTACTTCAGTTGGTTCAACTGCAATCAACCGTTTTGCAAGGCCGTTGGCTTATCAGGATTGGGAGCAGGAATTGTTGCCAGATGAATTGAAAGACGGGAATCCTTTAGGTATTTTCAGAACGGTTAACCAGATATTAACGAAATCTCATGAGTAAAACCTTTTTTTGTGTAGATGCACATACTTGCGGAAATCCGGTTAGGTTAGTTGCAGGCGGCGGCCCTCAGCTTATTGGTTCAAATATGAGCGAAAAGCGTCAGCATTTTTTGAAAGAATTCGATTGGATCAGAACAGGTTTAATGTTCGAACCACGCGGTCACGACATGATGTCGGGCAGTATTCTTTATCCGCCTCACGATCCAGCCAATGATGTAGCTGTGCTTTTTATCGAAACCAGTGGCTGCCTTCCAATGTGCGGCCATGGTACTATCGGTACCATTACCATTGCTATAGAGGAAGGATTGATTCAACCCAAAATACCAGGCGTGATTAGAATGGAAGCTCCGGCCGGATTAGTCTTAATTGAATATAAGCAGGAGGGTAAAAAGGTTAAATCGGTTAAGCTGAAAAATGTAGCTTCTTACCTGGCTGCAGAAAATTTAGAAGTAGAATGCCCGGATTTAGGTAGGCTTACTTTTGATGTAGCTTATGGTGGTAACTTTTATGCCATTGTAGACCCGCAGGAAAATTTTCCGGGACTGGAAAACTACACCGCTTCACAACTGATTACCTGGAGCCAGACCATTAGAAAACGCATCAACGAACAATATACTTTTGTACATCCTTTAGATCCAACGATAAATGGCTGTAGCCATGTGTTATGGACAGGTAAAACAATCGACCCTACATCAACCGCCAGGAATGCAGTTTTTTATGGCGATAAAGCCATTGATCGGTCGCCGTGTGGAACAGGTACCTCAGCCCGCTTGGCACAGTGGTTTGCTAAAGGAAAATTAAAACAAGGAGAAGATTTTATTCACGAAAGTTTTATTGGTAGCAAGTTTATAGGAAGAGTAGAGGAAGTTGTAGACCTGAACGGAATTAAAGCCATTATACCAAGTGTAGAAGGCTGGGCAAAAATTTATGGCTACAATACCATTAAAATAGATGCAGAAGATGATCCATACGCATATGGATTTCAGGTAATTTAGTGAGTTTTTAAAAGAATATCAGCAGTATAAATTAAAAGAATGTCGAGAGTATTAATTATAGGTGGTGGAATAGTAGGTTTAACTTCAGCGTATTATCTGCAGAAAAAAGGCTACGAAGTAACAGTTTTAGATAAAGGAGATATTATCGACAACTGCTCTTTTGGTAATGCCGGGATGATTGTGCCAAGCCATTTTGTCCCCCTGGCTGCACCAGGTATGATAAAGCAAGGTATCCGTTGGATGTTTGACAGTAAAAGTCCGTTTTATGTTCGCCCGTCTTTAAATGGGAACCTCATTAACTGGGGTTTGAAATTTATGAAACATGCTACGGCAAAACATGTGAGCCAATCGGCAGCACCTTTACGCGATTTATCGTTGCTGAGCAAAAAACTATATGAAGGCTTGGCAAAAGAGCCTGATTTCGATTTCGAATTAACGAACAATGGTATTCTGGCATTTTATAAAACAGAAAAAGCAGGAGAAGAAGAAGCGCATTTAGCTGCAAGGGCAATTGAACTGGGTTTGGATATGGCTGTATTAACAGCCGACGAATGCCGCGCATTACAACCCGATTTAAAATTAGATGTTTTGGGCGCTGTACATTATCGTTGCGATGCACACCTTTACCCAACAAAGTTGATGAATGCTTTGCTTCAATATTTATTAAACAATGGTGTTAAGATAGAACGTGGCAGAGCGGTTGATAAAATTGAAACGGCTGGCAATCGTATTATGAAGGTTTTTACAGGCAATACCGCCTGGGAAGCCGATCAGTACGTTTTGGCAACCGGTTCATGGTCGCCTGCTGTGGCTAAAATGGCCGATGTCAAAATATCTTTAATGCCAGGTAAAGGTTATTCTTTTATGGAACCAGAACCTCAGCAACGGCTAACCATTCCGGCATTGCTATGTGAAGCCAGAGTGGCCATAACACCAATGAACGGACAGATTAGGTATGGCGGTACAATGGAGTTAGATAAAATTAACACCCGCATTAATATGCAGCGGGTTAAAGGGATAGTGGAATCGGTTCCGGCATATTTTCCAGATTTAAAGCCCGCACTTCCGGCAGAAAAAGATATCTGGTATGGCTTCCGGCCGTCATCACCTGATGGTTTGCCGTACATTGGCAGAAGCGAAAAAAGAGAAAATCTAATTATCGCTACCGGCCACGGTATGATGGGTTTAAGTTTAGGGCCGGCAACGGGTTTATTGGTTAGCCAGATTGCTTCAGGCATGGCTACTGATCTGAAAATGGAGCCATTCGCTGTAGTTCGATAATATAGAAAGTATATTATGCGTTTCATCATTCCCAGATGTCAGTTTTAGAAAAAAGGGTTAGTATGATATGTTGGGAGATACCATCATCTGACCGTAGTGGTCCAAAGGAACTCCTTCGAGGAGAGATCCTTGAACTATATAAAACATTTCTCTCCCGAAGGTTCGGGACTGTGCTTCAGTCGAAATGACGAGTGATTTTTGGAATCTGTCATTGATAACTCGATTGGAAATCGTAAGGCAGCAAGCTTAAATCTCTAAGGAAGTCAAGTTTTAAAACTTGACTTCCTTGTTGCAACCCTAGGAGTCTGATTTGCTTTGAAAGTTTGCTGCAAATTTCATAGAGATCGTTCCCTCCTTCAAATTCATTTTTTTGTTTTATTCAATTTTTCAATAATAAAATTGAATAAAAGTATAAACGCAATCAAAATCAACAAATCGGTTACAAAATATTTAGGAGAAAAACCAAAATTCGATGTATAAGCTGGATCTGAAAATTTACCTTCAGAGTAATTATAAAAAATAAATGGAAATCCTATTTTGGTAAAACCGTCTGATGCAGCATTATCTTTATAAGAAAGTGCCGTAAACAATCCAAAGATTAACAATATACTAGCTGTTGGGATAAGTTTAACTCTAATTGTAGATTTAGATTCCTTAATCTCTATCTTCCATCCACCGAATTTTCCCATTCATAATTACATTTAATTTAGTTATAAATGCATACAAGAATTATACCGATTCCCAATCAAGTTTGTTAATTGATATGGTTCTTTATGCCCAAAGCACTCCTTAAATAGTATCAACTAAGTTGGTTTCGTCTTCGTACAAATGATAATAAACACTAAGAATTTAATTGTTCTATTATTTAGTGTCCATTAAATGATCAATTGTAGAATAATTTTCCCAAAAAATGCCGGAATAGACTGCTAATCCAAAAATAGCTGACTTTACTTGTTTAGTTTAATCATTTTAGATCTTGCTTTACAATAGGTTAACTAAAAATGTAGTGATTTACAAGCTGCCGGATTCATCATCAAATCCGTCATATATTATCAAAGTATAGCAGGATTTTAACCTTATTTAAGTTTTATTGGTTTATTTGAGTTAATATTTATACATTCAATTCGTAATCAAACTCAACCAACCAAACCAAAAAATTATGAAAGTATTACCATTTACCATGCTTGTTCCCGATGACAAGAGTGTGATATCGGAACATATTGAACTTCCATATTTTTACCAGTATCTGCACCGTCATGATGAATGGCAGATTACTTATATAGAAAAAGGAGAGGGTACGTTAATCGCAGGGAATGATATGCACGCTTTCCGATCGGGCGATATTTTTGTAATTGGGGCAAAACTTCCACATCTTTTTAAAAGCAACCCCGAATATTTCTCTGCTGATAGCAATAAAACAATTAAAGCATGTTCTATTTATTTTAATCCTAACGGTATTTTAGCTGCTTTGTTCAATCTTCCCGAAATGAAGATGGCAAGTGGTTTTTTAGCTAAACATAAACATGGCTTCAAAATTCCTGCTGCTTTTACTAAAAACATGGTAACCAAAATGTTCAATGTTCACCAGGCATCAGGAGTTGATGTGCTGTTTAACTTTTTGAAATTGGTTAACAGTCTTCAGGATTTGAATGAGAATGTAGAATCGTTATGCTCAGATATGTATTCTTCTAACGTAACCGAAAATGAAGGAATGCGATTGAGTAAGATCATTAACTTTATCACCGAAAACTACAACAATCAAATTTCTTTAGAAGATGTAGCAAATGCTGCGTTTATGACTCCTCAGGCCTTCTGCAGGTATTTTAAGAAACATACCGGACACACTTTCGTATCCTTTTTAAACGAAGTTAGAATTAACGATGCCTGTAAAAGCCTTATTTCGGGTGAGAAAGCCGATTGCATTTCAGGTGTAGCCTACAAAGCTGGTTTCAATAGCATTACCAATTTTAACCGGGTATTTAAAAGCATTATTGGTCAGTCGCCAAGAGCATATATCGATACTTATAATAATGTAAGCAGGGTGAGCTACGTAGGCGCTTAACCAAAAAACCACTTTTATTTTTTTACAAAAAAGCTAGCCATTTTTTCAAATGGAGGCAAATGCTATTCGTTAAATTTAACTAAACCAAATGCAAAACAAATTGAAGTTTTTTGCCCTTCTGTTAATGGTAAGCCTCTTATCAGGTACTTTTGTATTGGCCCAAATTTCAAACGAAAGTTTGTACGAACAAACCAGCGAAATGGGTACGCTGATAGTAGGTTATCAAAGGGATGTAGATGCCATTAACGATTTCTACTATCCTTATTCTGCAGGAGGTACTTATTCTTTTCCGATGACTACTTTTAAAAGCCCGGAACAAAGAAAACGTCTGCAAGACATTAATAAAGATTATTTAAGCAAGTTAAAATCAGCCAAATTTGAAGGCTTTAGCATTTATGGCAAAGTAGATTATATCCTCCTTAAAAAGCAGATAGAATCTTCTGTTTGGCTCTTAGGTAAAGAGGAAACAGAATATAAGGCCCTGTCGAAATATTTCACCTTCGCCGATGCAATTTATGCACTCGAAAAACTGAGAAGAAGGGGCACTTATAAAGAAGGGTCTCTACTGGCTGTCCAGATGACCGAAATAGCGAAGCAGATTGATACCCTGAGCCAAAATTTCGCTAAGCAAACAAGCCTCAAAGCCGACCAGCTTAAAATGGCAACGGCCATAACCCTGAGCTTAAAACACCGTTTAAAAGGTTTTTATCAGTTTTATATGGATTATGAACCTGGTTTTACCTGGTGGGCACCTAAACCTTACGAAAGGTTAGATCTTGCTTTGACCAATTACGCTAAGTTTTTTAACGATAAAGGAGATCCTCTAGCAGCAACAAAATCAAACAAATCAGAAATTAAAGGAAATCCGATAGGAAGGGAAGAACTGATCAGGCAGTTAAATGCAGAACTTATTCCTTATACACCAGAAGAACTGATCCAGCTTGCCGAAAAAGAATTTAAGTTCTGCGACGAAGAACTTTTAAAAGCATCGGCAGCAATGGGCTTTGGTAAAGACTGGAAAAAAGCGCAGGAAAAAATCAAGAATAGTTACGTGCCCTTGGGCAAACAGCCTGAGCTGATTGTAAAACTGCAGGATGATGCCTTAAGCTTTATAAAAGCCAACGATCTGATCGATATTCCAGCGCTTGCTGAAGAAACCTGGGGTATGGTCATGATGTCGGCCGAACGTCAATTGGTAAATCCATTTTTTACCGGCGGGCGCGAAATCAGTATTTCTTATCCAACAAATTCGATGGAAGAAGATGATAAGTTAATGAGTATGCGTGGTAACAATCCTTATTTTTCAAGAGGAACGGTACAGCACGAACTCTTGCCCGGTCATCATTATCAATATTTTATCAATAACCGTTATAAAAGCTATCGCGATCCTTTCAAAACCCCTTTTAGTGTAGAAGGCTGGCCGTTATACTGGGAGCTTTTACTTTACGATAAAGGTTTTGCCAAAACTCCCGAAGAAAAAATGGGCATGCTTTTCTGGCGCATGCACCGTTGTGCCAGAATTCTTTTTTCGCTAAACTTTCATCTTGGTAAATGGACTCCTCAGCAGTGTGTCGATTTCCTGGTCGATCGTGTAGGGCACGAACGCGCCAATGCAGAAGGCGAAGTACGAAGATCTTTCAAAGGCGATTACAGTCCTTTGTACCAGGTGGCCTATCTTACCGGCGGTCTTCAGCTTTTTGCATTGAAAAAAGAACTGGTTGATAGTGGTAAGATGAGCTTTAAAGCTTTTCACGATGCGGTGATTAAAGAAAACTTAATTCCTGTAGAAATGATCAGGGCTACTTTAACCAATCAGCCTTTAACCCGCGATTTCACTACCTCATGGCATTTTTATGGCCAACTTAAATAAATAAGCTCACCAAACCATTTGAACCACCAAGCAACTAAACACATGATTGAAAAAGAAACCACACAATTTAAACCCTCACTTAAATTGATGGATGCAACAATGCTTGTAGCCGGAAGTATGATCGGCTCGGGTATTTTTATTGTAAGTGCCGATATTACCCGGAATGTAGGCAGCTCTGGCTGGCTGTTAGTGGTTTGGTTAATTACAGGTTTTATGACGCTTACTGCTGCATTGAGTTATGGCGAATTAAGTGCCATGTTTCCAAAAGCGGGCGGACAATATATTTATTTAAAGGAAGCATATAATCCGCTCATCAGTTTTTTATATGGCTGGAGTTTTTTTACAGTAATTCAAACGGCAACTATTGCCGCAGTAGGCGTGGCATTTGCCAAATTTACCGCATATCTCGTGCCTGCACTAAGTGAAGATTTAGTAGCCATCGATTTAGGTTTCTTTACCATTTCACCTGCTCAACTATTGGCAATCGGGGTGATTATATTACTTACCTATATTAACAATAGGGGGGTAAACGGTGGTAAAGTAATTCAAACAACCTTTACGGTGGCCAAATTGCTAAGTTTGTTTGGCCTTATCGCGTTTGGCCTTTTCTTTTTAGATAAAGGAATCTGGAAAACCAACTGGGAAAATATGTGGGTTTTAGGACCGCTATCTGCCGATGGAAATATTGGCTCTTACACCACTTTGGCGGCTTTTGGTGCTATTGCGGCGGCGATGGTGGGCTCGATATTTAGTAGCGACTCCTGGCACAATGTTACTTTTATTGCGGGTGAAATTAAAAACCCTGCACGCAATATTGGCTTGAGTTTAGCCTTAGGAACCATTATCGTAACAGTGCTCTACATCCTTACCAATGTGATGTATACCGGGGTACTTTCATTACACGATATCGCCTATGCTGATAAAGATCGGGTGGCGGTTTCTGCTGCCAACCATATTTTCGGTACAGCGGGTACGGTCATTATTGCATTAATGATTATGGTTTCAACTTTCGGCTGTAACAACGGTTTAATTATGGCTGGTGCCAGGGTGTATTATTCAATGGCCAAAGATGGGCTTTTCTTTAAAAAAGTAGGTACACTCAACAAAAATGCAGTTCCAGGTTTTGGACTATGGATTCAGTGTGTTTTTGCTTGTTTATGGTGTATCAGCGGAAAATATGGCGACCTGTTGGATATGATCTCGTTTGTGGTGGTGATGTTTTATATGCTCACCATTTTCGGAATTTTCATCCTTCGTAAGAAACGGCCTGATGCCGAAAGACCTTATAAAGCCTTTGGTTACCCTGTGCTGCCAATCATCTATATGATAATGGGACTGGCCTTTTGCATATTACTGATTATTTTTAAACCTAAATTCACCTGGCCTGGATTAATCATCACGTTAATTGGTATACCGGTTTATTACCTGATTAAAGGAAGTATTGCACGCCAGGATTTGAAAGCAAAAGAAGCGGTTGATGTGAGCGGTTAAAATATTGATGTTATTCATCAAAATCTAAAGGAAATCAGAAAAGCCGTAACACTATATTTATCACAAAAAAGCTGTAATGACCATTTATCCAAGCGCTACAAAAGCAATAGCGATCATCTTATTCAATTTTGTTTCCTTTCAGCTGCTGGCACAGCAAGCGGGTTTACAGCCCTATGCACCAAGTGCTGCTGAAATGGCCGATGCTTACCAATTATCTACTAAGTTGGATACCGCATTACGCAATATCCCAACCAACAATGATCTTGTTCCTTTCTGGAAAAAAGATGGGAGCGCATTTTGGTACAAAAAAAACCTTCCTAACAGAACATGGGAATATTATTATGTAGATGCTGCAACAGGTAAACGTAAAGCTGCGTTTGATAACAATAAACTGGCTGAAACTATAGAGAAGATAACGGGTAAAAAACAGGATCCATTAAAACTTCAGTTTGCTGAATTGTATTTCGCGGATCAGGGTAATATGGCAAAACTAAAAATACAGGATAAATGGTATCAATTAAACTTGAGCGATTACAGTTTAGCGGACACCAAAGACACTATAATTTATCGTTACAATGCCAAAAGACCTTTGCAGCAAAGCAGGTCGCGCTGGCAACGGAACCGCGAATCCAGAAAATCGCCTGATGGTAAAAATGAAATCCTCATAAAGGGTGGAAATATATTTGTGGTTGATCTAGCTACCAAAGCAGAAACCCAGTTGAGTACCGATGGTAATGCCGACAAACCATATGGCGAATTTGTATGGTCGCCCGATGGAAAAAATATTGTTGCCTATAAAATCGATCCGAAAGAGACTAAAAAAGTACATTATGTATTAAGTTCCGTGCCTGGTACCACGAGGGGTGAATTAAAATCAAGAGAATATGCACAGCCTGGCGACGATTTTACCGCTTATCAACCCTATGTTTTTAATGTAGCGGCTAAAACTGCCATTAAAGTAGATGCAGATCCGATAGATTTCTTTGGTGCGCCAGAATTGCATTGGCGCGATAATAACAGCAGGTATTACACCTATGAGAAGGTAGATCGCGGCCATCAACGTTTCAGGGTAATTGAAGTAGATGTGTTAACCGGCAAAACCAAAAACATTATTGACGAAAAAACAAAAACCTTCATTTATGAGCGGCGCATTTATACCCATTACTTACCTAAAACAAATGAAATATTGTGGACCAGTGAGCAGGATGGATGGCAACATCTTTATCTGGTTAATGGCACCACAGGAAAACAGACACTGATTACCAAAGGCAATTGGGTAGTTAGGGATATTGATAGTGTAGATCTGGTTAAACGCCAGGTTTGGTTCCGGGCAAATGGAATGAATACTGGTGAAGATCCTTATTTTATCCATTATTATAGGATCGGGTTCGATGGAAAGGGACTCGTAAATCTTACACCCGAAAAAGGTAATCATAACCTCAGTTTTTCTCCCGATCGTAAATATTATATCGATACTTATTCACAGGTAAATGTGCCACCTGTTAGCGAGTTAAGGTTAACTGCGAACACCAAAAAAATAAGCGAAATAGAACATGGACAAACAGCTATATATTTAGCTACAGGTGTTAAACTGCCTGAAGTGTTTGTGTCTAAAGGAAGAGATGGCTTAACCGACATTTGGGGTATTGTTTGCTTTCCTTCAAAAATGGATCCGAACAAAACTTATCCTGTTATCGAAAATATTTACGCAGGTCCTCATGATAGTTTTGTACCCAAAAGTTTCTTGCCTGCCAGTGAAATGCAGAGCATTGCCGAATTAGGCTTTATTGTAGTACAGATTGATGGAATGGGTACCGCCAACCGGTCTAAAACTTTTCATGATGTATGCTGGAAAAATATCGCTGATGCAGGTTTCCCTGACCGGATATTGTGGATGAAAGCCATGGCCGTTAAATATCCAAATGCAGATATTACCAGAGTGGGGATCTATGGGACTTCGGCGGGTGGGCAAAGCTCAACAGGTGCGCTGTTATTTCATCCAGAATTTTATAAAGCTGCGGTTTCTGCCTGTGGTTGTCACGATAACCGCATCGACAAACAATGGTGGAACGAACAATGGATGGGCTATCCCGTAGGGCCGCACTATGGAGAACAATCTAACATTACCAATGCAGCAAAATTGCAGGGTAATCTATTTTTAATTGTTGGCGAAGCCGATGAAAATGTACCACCAGAATCAACCTATCGACTTGCCGATGCTTTGATCAAAGCAAATAAAGATTTCGATATTTTAAGCATTCCGGGTATGGGGCATAGCGATGGCGGTATTTATGGACGCAGGCGTAAACGCGATTTTTTTGTAAAACATTTATTGCATGCCGAACCACCGAATCCAAATTTTTCAAAATAAATTGGTTTATTAGTTCATTTGTCATTGGTTCATCGGTCATTAGTTCATTGTTTGCTGGTTATTTGTCATTAGTTATTGATTCATCCACTAATTCAATCATTCATTAATTCTCCAATTAAATTCTTATTTTAGCTACATGCGTATGGCTATGAAGAATAACATTTTAATAATTTCGTTTCTTTTGCTCTTTTGCTTTTCTGGCGCAGCACAGGTGAAAAAGGCTACAGTAAAAGACCTGGCATTTATGACTGGTACCTGGGTTCAGAAAACAGACTGGGGCAATTTGGAGGAATTTTGGAGTGCACCGGAGGGAGAGAGTATGATGAGTAGTTTCAGGTGTGTTAAAGATGGAAAAGCTTTATTTTACGAGTTTGTGGTGATTGAGCAGGATGGACATCTTCCGGTAATGAAAATGAGGCATTTTAATCGTGGAAGTATTGGTTGGGAAGATAAAGAAAAGCCATTGCTTTTTCCACTGGCAGAACTGAAAGGTACCTATGCTGTGTTCGAGTCAGAGAATAGAACGATCCGGTTGAGCTATCAATTAATTGGGAAGAATAAACTGAGCGTAATATTAGAAGAAAAGGATAAAAGTGGTAAGCAAAAAAAAGATATTTTCAGTTTTACCCGAAAACTTTAAGTATTTTTCCCTTCAAAATCATGACCTCATACTATGTTACCAAAAATCAAAATATCCTGTCTGTTTTTATTTGTGCTGTTATCTAGCGCATTTGTAGCCAATGCATCGAAGATAGATTTTTATCAGATCAAAATTTACCATTTGAAAACTGATGCACAAGAAAAAACAGTAGATGATTATCTGCAGAAGGCATATCTACCCGCATTGCACCGCAATGGAATTACAAAAGTAGGCGTGTTTAAGCCAATTGTAAGCGATCCAGCTGCAGTTACAGAAAAGCTTATTTATGTATTTATTCCTTTGAAATCGTTCAATGGCGTTCTGGAGCTGGATGAAAAGTTAGCCAAAGATAAACAACATGCTATTGATGGTAAAGCCTACCTTGATGCAGCTTATAATGAGGCTCCTTACGATCGATTAGAATCTATTGTTTTAAAGGCTTTTGAGGATGCTCCTCATTTTATGCTTCCTAATCTAAAATCGCCGATGAAAGAACGGGTGTACGAATTAAGAAGTTACGAGGCACCTACTGAGAAATATTTTAAGAATAAAGTTCAAATGTTTAATAAAGGCGATGAAATCGGGTTGTTTAAAAGACTCAATTTTAATGCAGTATTTTATGGCGAAGTAATCGCCGGTAGTCGCATGCCTAATTTAATGTATTTAACCACTTTCGAAAATAAAACTGACAGAGACGCACACTGGAAGGCTTTCTCCGCAGATGATTATTGGAAAAAGTTATCAGCCATGCCTGAGTATCAGCATAATGTTTCTAAAAACGACACTAAATTTGTTTACCCAACAGATTATTCAGATTTTTAGGAAAGGTAAAAGAAAGACTAAAGCTCAAAGATCAAAGCTGAAAGACTAAAGCTCAAAGCAAAATTAAATTACGTCTAAACCTGTGTTTCCCTGGCAAACAATAACGAAAGCTGAATTGATCCTTAAGAGAACCGCTGGGACCGAGCTATGAAATCTTAACGTTCTTAACTGCTTAATGGTAAGAAAGGTAAAAGAAAGACTAAAGCTGAAAGACCAAAGCTCAAAGCAAAAGGGTAAATTAGTTTCTGTGCAAATCTGTGCTTCCGTGGCAAAAAAACTAGCCGGAAAGATTCTGAAATAAATCTGATAGCTATCGGATCAGAATGACGCAATTTTTTAGAACTGGAAATTTCAGGAGGACGACCGCTGAGACCGTGTCATTAAATCTTAATATTCTTAACCCTTAATGGTGGAAAGATAAAAGCGAATATCATCAGCGAGCTACTCACAAAAGTATTTCTTTGTGCTTACGTTCAGTCAGAATCAACTGATTCACTGTGTCTTCAAATTTTTTAAAATCGAGTGGTTTAAATAAAAAACAGTTGCCCTTATCAAAGGTATCAATGGCCATATTGTCATCGGCACTTATAAATACAACAAATTTTACACTGTTTCGAAGCATTCTGGCTATATCAATTCCTGATATTTCCATTTGGATATCCAGAAATAGGAAATCAATTTTTCCGTAAGTCCAAAAGGCGGCCATGGCATCTATTGCGTCTGTAAAACTTCCTTTTAGTTGGAGTTTGTCTATTTTGGAAACAAAGTTTTCAAGTGTTTTTATACTCATTTGGCTGTCATCTATAATTACACAGCTATAGGATTGTGATAGAGGGGAATTCATTCGTAATAAGCAATTTTACAAACACTTACAAAATGCTTGCCATTCGATTGTTTTTTAAGTTTGTAATACAAAAACGCCTTGTTTAAAATATAACTAATCAATATTTTATGGTCGAGTAGTGCTAAAAACAAACTATTCGTGTGCTTTGTATTTTTTTTGATAGTATAGGTAAAATTATGCTTTATAAGGCCATGGCTAAAATACTTCACAACTCATAGAAAAGGCAAAAGCTGAAAGCAAAATTAAATTCCGTGCAAATCTGTGCTTCCGTGGCAAAAAAGCTGACTAGAAAGACCCTGAAATAAATCCTATAGCTATCGGATCCAGGAGGACGATCGCTGAATCTGAGCTATGAAATCGATCTTCTACAACCTTAAAGGCCTTTAATTTCCTAATGATAGAAAACCACACTATCTCCGGTAAAAAATTAGATAGGCAAACGATTGCGCGGTTTTTGTACCTAAAAACGCACCAGTTCCTTTAATGTGTTTGTTAACTTTATCCCCATAGCAACTAAAATTATCAGCTTGCTTACATAAACACATAACCAAATCAAAATTTAATGACCCCGCATTATTTATTAAAAAACTTTAAAATAACCTATCCCAAAAATCAACCTAAAAGCGTTGTTTTGGCATTTGCTTTTTTTTTAGTTACCGCTCCGTTTTTTGTTTCTGCTCAACCAGCTGCTCAGAAAACCAATCAGGTAGCAGAAAAGGTTACCAAAGTGCTTGCTGCAAAAAAGATCAATACCACTACCGTAGAATTGTTGCTTTCTGATAATCAACGTTTAACTTTAGATTTTTATGGTGATCACATTTTTCGCCTTTTCCAAGACCCTACAGGAGGTTTTATACGCGATCCGGAAGCAAAACCAGAAGCCAAAATCTTGGTGGAAAACCCACGTCGACCTGTTTCAAAACTGGATATTAAAGATGAGAATAATCAACTGTTCATATCTACAGGTAAGATCACCGTTCTTTTCGATAAAAATACTTCCCTGATCAAAATTATCAACCTTGCAACACAAGCCGTTGCTGTTGAAGAATTAGCACCGATTCAGTTCGAAAAAGGAAAAGTAACCCTTAGCTTGAAAGAAAATCCACAGGAGTATTTTTATGGTGGTGGCGTACAGAACGGCCGTTTCTCACACAAGGGAAGAGCCATTTCTATTGAGAACCAAAACAGCTGGACAGATGGGGGAGTAGCTTCACCAACACCTTATTATTGGTCTACCAATGGTTATGCTGTAATGTGGCATACCTTTAGTAAAGGGAATTATAATTTTGGGGCTAAAGAAAAAGGGTTGGTGAAATTGGTACACGAAACCGATTACCTGGATGCTTTTTTTATGATCAACGATGGTGCAGTTTCTTTATTGAACGATTTTTATCAACTTACCGGAAACCCTATTTTGTTACCGAAATTTGGTTTCTATCAGGGACATTTAAACGCTTACAATAGAGATTTTTGGAAAGAAGACGAAAAAGGAACTTTATTTGAAGATGGCAAACGTTACAAAGAAAGCCAGAAAGATAATGGCGGTATAAAAGAATCGCTTAACGGTGAAAAAAACAATTACCAGTTTTCTGCACGTGCGGTGATCGACCGTTATAAAAAACACGATATGCCTTTGGGCTGGATACTTCCAAATGATGGTTATGGCGCAGGTTATGGCCAAGCCGAAACATTGGATGGCAACATTCAGAACCTGAAAAGTTTTGGCGATTATGCCCGTAAAAACGGCGTGGAAATTGGACTTTGGACACAATCTGATCTTCATCCCAAACCGGAAGTAAGTCCGTTATTGCAGCGCGATATTATTAAGGAAGCAAGAGATGCAGGTGTTCGTGTATTAAAAACCGATGTGGCATGGGTTGGTGCCGGTTATTCGTTCGGGTTAAATGGTGTTGCCGATGTGGCCCAGATTATGCCTTATTATGGCAATAGCAGCCGTCCGTTTATCATTTCTTTAGATGGCTGGGCGGGCACACAACGTTATGCCGGTATTTGGTCCGGTGATCAAACTGGTGGCGTTTGGGAATATATCCGTTTCCACATCCCTACCTATTTAGGTTCCGGTTTATCAGGTCAACCAAATATTACTTCAGATATGGATGGTATTTTTGGTGGTAAAAATCTAACCATCAATACCCGCGATTTCCAATGGAAAACCTTTACGCCAATGGAATTAAACATGGACGGTTGGGGAGCTAGTGAAAAATATCCGCAAGCATTGGGTGAGCCCATAACTTCGATTAACCGCAATTATTTAAAGCTGAAATCGGAGTTGATACCGTATACTTATAGCGTAGCTAGAGAGGCAGTTACCGGATTGCCGATGATCAGGGCAATGTTTCTGGAATATCCAAATGCTTATACTAAAGGGACTTCAACACAATATCAATATCTGTACGGACCTTCTTTCCTAGTGGCGCCAATTTATCAGGCTACCCAATCAGACGAAAAAGGTAACGATATCCGCAATGGTATTTATTTACCAGAGGGAACATGGATTGATTATGTCACCGGAGAAAAATATACAGGGAACAGTATTCTCAACAGTTTTGATTCACCATTATGGAAATTGCCTGTTTTTGTGAAAAATGGCGCCATCATCCCGATGACGAATCCGAATAACAACGTTTCTGAAATCAATAAAGCAAACCGTATTTATGAATTATATCCTTTTGGAAAAACTTCATTTACAGAATATGATGATGACGGTGCAACAGAAGCCTACAAATTAGGAAAAGGCGCTTCTACTTTAATCGAATCAGTATTAGATCAGAAGAACAATGCCCTGATTACCATTCATCCTGCAAAGGGCGACTTTGATGGCTTTGTGAAAGACAAAACAACTGAATTCGTAATTAACGTTACCGAAAAACCAAAAAGGTTAACGGCAAAAGTTGGAAACAGTAAAATAAAATTATCACAAGTAAACTCAAAAGACGAGTTTTTAAAACAGTCTAACGTTTATTTCTACGATGCTGCACCAAATCTAAACCGTTTTGCTACAAAAGGAAGCGAATTTGAAAAAGTTGCAATGGTTAAAAACCCTCAATTGCTGGTTAAACTTCAGTCTACTGATATTACCATCAATCCGGTAACACTTGGTATAGACGGATTTAAATTTGAGCCTGCAGATAAACAACGTATGTCAACGGGAAAATTAACTGTTCCTGTTAATGCAAGGGTAAGTGATAAAAACAAAGGAGCCTATACGCTTACACCAAGCTGGACAAAAGTGAGCAATGCAGATTTTTATGAGATCGATTTTAATGATATGCATTATACTACTATCCGCGATACTGCTTTGTTGTTTGATGGTTTATTGGCCGAAACACCTTATTTATTTAAGCTGCGTGCTGTAAACAAAGATGGCTACTCGGATTGGACGGAAATTAAAGCAACAACCAAAACCAATCCGTTAGAGTTTGCTATCCAGGGTATTGTTGCCGAAACTACGGTAGAAAATCAAGGAGGCTCTGGTATCAGTAAATTATTCGATTATGATGAAGGTAATACCTGGCATACCAAATGGGGTGTTAAAGCAGTTCCTTTTGATATGATCATTGATCTGAAATCGATCAACCAACTGGATAAATTCCACTACCTGCCACGCACAGGAAGAGGGAACGGGATTTTATTAAAAGGTAAAGTATTTTATAGCAATAATAAAGAAAGCTGGACAGAAGCTGGCACATTTGAATGGGCCAATAACGACGAAATTAAAATATTCAATTTTACTGCACATCCTGCTGCACGGTACATCAAAATTGCTGTTGCTGATGGTGTAGGCGGTTTCGGCTCTGGTAGAGAGCTTTATGTATTTAAGGTTCCTGGTACCGAAAGTTACCTTCCGGGCGATATCAATAACGACCGCTTAATTGATAAGAACGATTTAACTTCTTACATCAATTATACTGGTTTAAGAAAAGGTGATGCTGATTTTGAAGGTTATATCAGCAATGGCGATATCAATAAAAACAATTTGATTGATGCTTACGATATTTCAGTGGTGGCTACACAGCTTGAAGGAGGTGTGAAAAATGCTAAAATTGATAAAGTGGCCGGAAAACTGGAAATCAGTACCGCTAAACAAGCTTACAATAAAGATGAAATCATCGAAATCAAAGTAAAAGGAATAAACCTGAAATCAGTAAATGCTTTAAGTTTTGCACTGCCATACCATGCACAGGATTACGATTTTGTAAGTGTTCAGCCTTTAAACACCAAACAGATGGATAACCTGACCAACGATCGCCTGCACACCAATGGCGCTAAGGTTCTGTATCCAACCTTTGTGAACATTGGCAACAAAGATGCTTTAAACGAAACTTCCGATCTGTTTATCCTGAAATTAAAGGCAAAACGCAAAATACAGTTCGGGCTTAAGATTAGTGAGGGCATTATAGTAGATAAGTATCTCAATTCAGTTAAATTTTAGTTAGTAGTAGTTAGTTTTGCAAAGAGGTCGGTTTTTTAATCGGCCTCTTTTTTATTGGCGCTCACCTGAACACAGAATAGATTCGGTAATAAGTTTGCAAATTGTATCTTTACAACTCGTCTATTTCGAAAGAGGCAGGGTTTAGCTAAGGCATTCTCCCATCAAATTTTGTTGTTCAACTATGAGATTAATTAGTCTAACTTGTTTTCTTCTACAATTTTTTTTCCTCTTTACTCATGTTAATGCGCAGGTATCCCATGTCGATAAACAGCCTGTAATAGCAGGCCATTATGTAATTAAAACATACGGCATAAATGAAGGACTCCCTTCAAAAAACACAACAGCTGCCTTAAAAGATAAAAGGGGGTTTATTTGGGTAGGTACCGAAAACGGTTTGTGTAAGTTTGATGGTTATTCTTTTAAAATTTATGTAAATATACCTGGCGATACCACCTCACTAACCAATAACTATATCAATGCTGTTGTAGAAGATAAGCATGGTGTTTTCTGGGTGGCTACCATGAACGGTTTAAATAGATTTGACCCTGTAACAGAAAAGTTTGAGCGTTTTTATCATAAAGAAAACAAGAGAACATCATTAAGCAATAATAAAATATGGTCGTTACTCATCGATAGGACAAATAAACTCTGGGTAGGTACTGATGATGGTTTTAATCTTTTTAACAAAAACTCAGCGTCTTTTACCGTTTATCAGCCCGACATTAAAAATCCAAATGCCATTAAAGGAAAATCGGTTAATGCCATCGCAGAAGATAAAGACGGTAACTTATGGTTAGGCAATTGGAGCAAAGGACTAAATAAATTTGATCAAAAGACACGTCGCTTTACCAATTACCTGCAAAAGGAAGTAGCAGGCGAAAAAAATCCAAACGATATCTGGACACTTAGTATAGATGCCGATGGCATGATATGGATTGGTTGTTATTGGAAAGGCGATCTGTTCAGATTCGATCCGAAAACAGGGAAATTCAACACCTATAATAGTAAAGGTACTGGTAATGCTTCAGTATTTAATGTATTAAATTTAGGTGCAAAAAAAATGCTGGTTGGCGGAAATGCCGGGTTATTTTGGGTAAACACCGAAATAAATAAATGGGAGAAAATAGAAGACCTCGAATTTTTCGCCAATGGAGGTTTATACCGCGATAAAACAGGAATGATATGGGTTTGTGGTAAAAATGGTCTCAGTAAAATAGACTTTAACCAGTATAAATTTAATTTTATTTCCCTTCCTTTTGGGCAGGCCGACATCAAATCCATCATCAGTTATGGTAAGGATTTTTGGGTAGGCACAAATAAAGGTTTGTTTAAATATAATCCCGATAATCGTTCAGTAATTAAACTGCAGCATACCAGCAATGCAAATAGTTTATCCAGCTCTGATATTATTAACCTATCTACCGATTTAAATGGCAGGCTTTGGGTAATGGGCGAAAATGGTTTCGACCGTTACGAGGAGAAAGAGAATAAATTTATTCACCACCATCATCGTTCTGCACTTGGTAGTTTTTTTAATGAAGATGTTTTTAGAGATTTAATTGAGGTAAACAATAACGAATATTATTTGGCTACCGATGCTGGTTTAAAGGTATATAACGATAAAAGCCGCAGTTATACACATTACTTTAACGACCCTAAAAACCAGGCTTCGTTAAGTAATAACCATTTATACTGCCTTTTAAAAGATGCGCAGGGAAATGTTTGGATAGGGACATACGGAAGTGGGCTCAGCCGCTTTAACCCTAAAACCAAAAAGTTTAGCAATTACATGATCGATAATTCGAGAAAAGGTGGTATCAGCAATAATATTGTAAATAGCCTTTATCTGGATTCGCATCAAAATGTTTGGATCTGCACCCGAGATGGATTGAATAAATATGTAGCTAAAACGGATACTTTCGAAACATATTCAAAGCAAAACGGTTTTGCAAGCAATGTTTTTACTGATCTGGTAGAAGACAATAATGGCAGGTTATGGGTAACAACCGAACAGGGGATTTCACTCTTTGATCCTGTAAACAAAATGGTGAAAAATTACGATGAAAAAGACGGTGTTTATGCCAATGCCGCTATCTGTAAAAATGCAAAAGGAGAAATTTACCTGGCAGGAAGTAAAGGTATCGTTTATTTTAATCCACAACAGCTAAAATATAATAAAGTAGCCCCGGCGGTTTATTTTTCCGATTTTTCTATTTTTAATAAATTAATTCTGCCGGGTGATGATTCTCCATTAAAATTACCGGTTTATATGACTAAGGAGATTACTTTGCCCTACAGCCAAAGCGTGCTTTCTTTTGGTTTTGTAGCGCTTAATTATACGCTTTCCGAAAAAAACAAGTATGCTTATTTTCTCGAAGGTTTCGATAAGAAATGGAATTACAGTGGCAGTGAGCATAAAGTTACCTATACCAATTTAAATCCCGGTAAGTATGTGTTAAAAGTAAGGGCATCAAATAACGATGGTATCTGGAATATGGAGGGCAACGCTATCACGATTACCATTACACCCCCATGGTACCGTACCTGGTGGGCTTTTTGTATTTATGGGCTGGCTTTCTTTGGGATGATTTATGCCTATCTTAAATACCGTGAGCATCGCGCAAACCTCGAATTTCAGGTGAAGCTGGCCCATGTAGAAAGTGAAAAAGAGAAAGAACTCAGTGAGAAGAAACTTTCTTTTTTTACCAATGTATCGCACGAGTTTCGTACGCCACTTACACTAATTATCAATCCGGTTAAGGAGCTTTTATACAAGAACGATAAAAATGTAGATACCACAGATTTAAATATTGTTTACAGGAATGCAAAACGGCTTTTAAGTTTGGTAGATCAATTGTTATTGTTCAGAAAAGCAGATACCTATGGCGGAAAATTAAAAGTAGCTCCCGTAAATCTGGTAAGTTTGTGTAAAGAAGTATTTCTTTGCTTTGTGCACCAGGCCAGGTCTAAAAATATTGTATTTGAGTTTATATGCACCGATGAATTGATCCCATTTTATGCTGACAGGGAAAAAATAGAGATTGTGTTTTTTAATCTCCTTGCAAATGCCATAAAATTTACGCCCGCAGGCGGTACGGTTAAAATGATTGTAAAAAGTAACCAGGAAAATATAAATGTGCTTATAGAAGATACAGGCTGTGGCATTACCAGCTTTGCGGGAGAAAAACTTTATGAAAAATTTTATCAGGATCCAGGAAATAAATCACCAAAAGGAGGTTTTGGTATTGGTTTATACCTGGCTAAGAATTTTATAGAAATGCATGGTGGAGCAATAAGTTACACCAGCGTTGAAAATAAAGGCACGGCATTTAATATTGTTTTATTAAAAGGAATAGGTCATTTTAAAGATGCGGTAATTTTGCAGGAGGAATTGATAGATACCGATTCATCGTTATTTAAAGAGTTAATAGAGGATGAAATAACGGCAAATAATATTGTAAAAGCAGCAGAAGAACCATTGATTGATAGTCAGCTTGCTGTGGATTTGAAAACACTTTTGATTATTGATGATAACATCGAGATCAGAGAATACCTGAAACAGGTTTTCAGAATGGATTACCACCTTTATGAAGCGAGCAACGGAGAAGACGGGTATGATATGGTAAAAGAACTATTGCCCGATATTGTGATATGTGATGTAATGATGGACGGTATAACCGGGATAGAACTTTGTAGTAAAATAAAAGAAGATGTAGCCGTTTCTCATATTCCTATTATCCTGTTAACCGCTATTTCTGCGCCAGAGGTTAAACTTAAAGGAATAGAAGGTGGGGCCGATGATTACATTAGTAAACCTTTTGATAAAGATTTTTTAAAAGCGAGGGTAGCCAGCATACTAAAGAGTAAAAATGCGCTGCAAAAATACTTTTATAACGAGATTACGCTCAATTCTAACAACACCAAAATCTCTGCAGAATACAAAGAGTTTTTGGATAACTGTATCCGTATCGTAGAAGAACACCTGATCGATCCGGATTTTAATATCGATATACTGACTACGGCTATCGGTATGTCGAGATCTAATCTTTACCGCAAAATAAAATCCATTTCAGGTCAGTCAGCCAATGGCTTTATCCGTTTCATCAGATTGAGGAAAGCTGCCGAAATTTTTATCAATACCGATAAAACCATTCAGGAAACTTCTTACATGGTGGGTATTAACGATCCGAAATATTTTAGAGAGCAGTTTTATAAGCTCTTTAACATGAACCCATCGCAGTACATTAAAAAATTCCGCAGGCCGTTTTCCAATAACATTAATACCACAGTTAAAAAAGGTAAATAGCAAAGTAGCCATTCATCTATTTGTTTAATAATCGGCTCCAAAGCATTGTTTTGGGGTTTTTCGGTTTGTTTACCCCTCTAATTTGGATTGTTTGTACCCCATAGGAGTTGTTTGTTGACGCTAATTTAGCCTTCTATAAAGCAGTGCTATAACCGCGATTCCAATAGGGTTCTGTTGGGTAGGTTATAAATTGATCTGCTAACCAAATATTAAACTTGCAAACCAATATGAGAAGAAAAGTTCTGAAAGGATTTTTGCCAAAATCCTTTACAATTAAAACACTGGCATTTCTATTTATCGTATCCATCAGTTTACCGGCAATGGCATCTTTTTCTGTTACAACAGGGATAAAGAACAAGCTTAAAGAAATTGTGGTAACGGGTACCGTAACAAACGAAACAGGTGCTACATTTCCAGGTGTAGCGGTTAAAATTAAGGGTACAGAGAAGGCAGTACAAACCGATGCAAAGGGTAACTATAGCATTGCTGTTGCAGCTACAACAGATATACTCGTTTTTTCTTATGTTGGCTACACCAGTCAGGAACAAACGGTAGGAAACAGAACAAACATTAATGTTCAGCTTGGTTCAGAAGCTAAAACCCTAACCGAATTGGTGGTAGTTGGTTACGGCACCCAGAAAAAAGCAACCTTAACAGGCTCCATATCGCAGGTAAAAGGAAGTGAATTAATGAAAAGCCCACAACCAAACCTGTCAAACTCTTTGGCGGGCCGGTTTTCGGGGGTAATTGTAAATAACCGCAGTGGCGAACCTGGTGTTGATGGTTCTACCATTACGGTTAGGGGGCTTGCCACTACCGGGAGTAATAATGTACTCATTGTAGTTGATGGAGTTCCAGGTCAGATTGGTGGCCTTGAGCGTTTAGATCCCAATGACATCGAAAGTGTATCGGTATTAAAAGATGCTTCTGCAGCTATTTATGGTAACAGAGCCGCAAATGGTGTAATATTGGTTACCACCAAAAAAGGAAAAACGGGTAAACCATCTATAAGTTACAGTTTTAACCAGGGTTTTGGGTCGCCTACCAGATTGCCGAAAATGGCCGATGCAGCTACTTATGCACAAATTATGAACGAAATTAGTTTCGATTCAAATCCTGCCGGTGGACTTAATCAATCTTATACTGCAGATCAGATCGAGAAATTCCGCAATGGTTCCGATCCGCTCTTGTATCCAAATACCGATTGGATTAACGAAACACTGAAAAAGACCGCAGTACAAAGTCAGCATAGCCTTTCCGTTAATGGTGGCAGTGAAGATGTAAAATACTATGTTTCATTGGGTACAATAGCCCAGGATGGTTTATACAAAAATGGCGCAACAAAATATAATCAGTATAATTTTCGTACTAATGTTGATGCCAATATATCTAAATATATTAAAGTGGGTTTATCAGTATCGGGCAGGCAAGAGAATCGCGTATTTCCGCAGGTTGGGGCAGGTGATATTTTTAGATCTATCTATAGGGCAAAACCAATTGCCGCTGCATATTATCCAAATGGTTTGCCAACTACAGGGATAGAAAATGCAAACCCTGCAATGCAGGTAACCGATATAGGTGGAACCAATAAAAACCCTACACAGGTTTTAAATGGGATTTTAAGGGCTACGTTTATTATACCGGGTGTACAGGGACTTTCTGTAGATGGCTTTTTCTCGGCAGACAAATCGAATGTTTTTAGCAAAAGTTTTAACAAACCTTACCTGTTGTACCAGTATGATCAAGGCACAAAAAACTTTAACAGCGTAATTGTTGGTGGTAACAATCAAAAAGCAACACTAACCGAAAGCCATAAAAATGAATCGTTGCTTACTTCAAATATTAAGCTGAATTACGCACGTAAGTTTAACCTGCATGACATTAATGCCTTCGTGGGTTACGAACAAAGCGAAAATCATTTGGAATATTTCGATGCACAGCGTTTTAACTTTTTATCTACATCACTGCCTGAACTTTCGCAAGGTGGCACAGCAGCCACAGATTTTCTGAACTCGGGCTATAGCTCTAACTACAACCGCCGGAGTATAATCAGCCGTTTAGCTTATACTTATGATGATAAATATCTTTTTGAAGGCCAGTTGCGTGTTGATGGATCGTCTATTTTTCCCCAAGGCAAACAGTATGGTGTTTTTCCATCCGCTTCTGCAGGTTGGGTAATTTCAAAAGAAAAATGGTTTAACGAAAACGTTAAATTTATCGATAACTTAAAAATCCGTGCATCGTATGGTGCGCTTGGTAACGATAATGTAAATGGTTTCCAGTATTTCGATAACTATGTATTGGTAGGCAACGGGTTCGTGGCCAGAGATGTAACCAATTCGCTGACCATACAACCTGGCGTAAACCTGGTTAAATTGGCAAACCCGAACATTACCTGGGAAGTGGCGAAAAAACTCGATATCGGAATTAACGCTACAATATTTAAAAACTTTAGCATCGAAGCCATTTATTTCCAGCAAAAACGTTCTGATATTTTAACAACACGAAATGCTTCATTGCCAGGTTCTTCAGGTATAGTTAATCCATTTGATGATAAAAGTCCCAATTATACACCGTTAGTGCCATCAGAAAATATCGGTAAGGTAAACAGCAATGGTTTTGAGGCTACCTTGGGTTATAACCATAATGGCGAAAACTTTAACTGGAATTTATCGGGAAACATTACCTATGCTAAAAATAAGGTCGTATTTATTGATGAGGCCAGCGGTACGTTAGATTATCAGCGCCAAACAGGCAGAACGCTAAATTCTTACCTCCTATACAATAGTATTGGCATATTTAGAACGCAACAGGAGTTAGATGCTTATCCCCATGTAAGTGGTGCCAAAATAGGTGATCTTAAATATTTGGATTATAACAATGACGGAAAGATTACTGCTGATGATCAGACCAGATCAGCCTATAGCAATACCCCTCAAATTACTTATGGTTTAAATTTCGGGGCTTCTTACAAGAATTTCGATTTATCATTCGTGCTGTCGGGACAGGGCCAGGTTAGCCAATATGTTTTGCCGGAAGCAGGAAGTGTAGGTAACTTCTACAGTAGCTGGGCCGATAACAGGTTTAGCGCATCAAACCCTAATGGAACTTATCCAAGAGTTACCGATCGTGCCTCGAACGCCATCAGTGGCGGACAGTTTGCCAATAATTTTTGGTTAAATGATGCTTCTTTTTTAAGGCTGAAAAACGTAGAGCTTGCCTATAATTTAAAAGCGCCGTTTTTACAGAAGATAAATGTTTCGGGCTTAAGGTTTTATGCCAGTGCATTTAACCTGCTAACCTTTTCAAAAGTTAAAGATTACGACCCGGAAGGAAACAGTGGCAGTGGCCAATTCTATCCGCAGCAACGCATTATTAATCTGGGCGCTAATATTAAATTCTAAACATCATGAATACTAAATCAATACATAAAATATTATTCGGCTTATCATTAATCGCTTTGAGTGTGGTGGGCTGTAAAAAAGATTTTTTAAATGTAGAACCAACAGACCGGATTTCTACCACTACTATAGAGAGCGATACGTCTGTTCTGGAAGCTTATGTAACCAACAGGTATATTGCCACCCGATTACAAGATAAAGAGGGTGATGGTTCTGCACCTGGGTTTGGCAGGGGCTTCGAATACAGTATGTGGAGTTCATACACAGACGAATCTGTTTACAATAACGATGATTTTACCTGGTTGATTCAAAGAGGCCAGCTGGCCCCTGAAAATTTAGGCAGCGCGGGTGTATATTGGGGCAGAAGCTACAAAAGCATAAGAGAATGTAATTATGCGCTTGGTGTGCTTGCTAAAATTGCGATGAGCCCATCGCATAAAAAACAATTGATCGCGGAGCTCAAATTTGTAAGGGCTTTCCGTTATCAGGATTTAATTCGAAACTATGGAGGCGTAGTTTTAATGGGCGATAAAGTAACCAGCCTGACTGATAATTTACAAGACCCGGCTTTATTTCAGCGCGCAACAATAAAAGAGAGCATTGATTATACTGTGACCCAGCTCAATGAAGCGGCTGCAGATCTGCCACTGGATAATAGCAGTAGCTGGATGCCGGGTAGAGCCACTAAAGGTGCTGCACTGGCACTTAAATCGCGTTTGCTTTTATATGCCGCTAGTCCATTGTACAATGCGGGTACATGGGAGGCAGCAGCAACAGCGGCGCAAGCTGTTATTGCCTTAAATAAATATAGTATTTTTAACGGAGGCTATGAAAACCTGTTCCTGAATGATCAGAATAACGAAATCATCTTTGCCAGATTATTTACAAAAAATGCCAACCATACACACCTGGAGATTGCCAACGGGCCAAACGGTTATGGCGGCTGGGGAGGAAATCTTCCTATGCAGAACCTGGTAGATGATTACGAAATGACCAACGGAAAACCGATTACCGACCCAACCTCTGGTTATGATGCTAACAATCCATATAAAGACCGCGATCCACGTTTTGCCGCAACTATTCTGTACAACGGAGCGGCTTACCGCGAACGTAATGTAGAAACGTTTATTCCTGGTGGGAAAGATAGTAAAGACGGAATTGATAACTGGAATACAACTAAAACGGGTTATTATCTTAAAAAATTCATGAACAATGCATATCCTTTACAAAACCCCTGGGGAAATGCAGGTTTTCAACCTTGGATCTATTTTAGATATGCAGAAATTTTGCTTAATTATGCAGAAGCGGCAAACGAAGCTTATGGTCCTGATGCTGTTCCTGCCGGAGCTACAATGTCGGCAAGGCAAGCGATAAATATGGTACGGGCAAGATCTGGTGTAAATATGCCGGCATTAGCTGTCGGACTTACACAATCGCAAATGCGAGATGCAGTACGTTACGAGCGTAGGGTAGAGCTTGCCTTCGAAGAGCATCGTTTTTATGATGTAAGAAGATGGAAAATTGCCGATGTAACAGAAAATAAACCTGCTGGTGGAATGATTATTACCAAAACAGCTAGTGGATTTACTTATACACCTAAGGTTGCTTTAGATGGACGCAAGTTTGAAACCAAACACTATTGGTTACCTATACCCAGAGCCGAAATTTTAGCATCAGGTGGTAAATTGGACCAAAACTTTGGTTATAATAAATAGAAATTAAAATTTTATATGATAAAGTCATATCAACACCTTAACTGTTTTTTTATCTGCCTGGCCATGTTTCTCTATGGCGAAACTGCCCTCGCACAAGAGGCTGTTGTAAAGATAGAGATCGATCCAGCCATTACATTCCAAACCATAGAAGGGTTCGGTGCTTCTGATGCCTGGACTTGTCAATTCGCCGGATTATGGCCTGCAGAGAAAAAAGATAAGATGGCTGATTTGCTTTTTAGTACCCAAACTACAAAAATGGGTCAGCCCCTAGGTATTGGCCTTAATATGTGGCGTTTCAGTATTGGTGGCGGCAGTGCCGCCCAAGGTAAGGCAAGCGATATTGGCGACGAATGGCGTCGTCAATACGCTTTTCTGCAACCAGATGGTCGTTATGATTGGAATGCAATGCCAGGACAAATCTGGTTTTTAAAGGCCGCTAAAACCCGTGGTGTAAAACAGTTTATTGGCTTTGTAAACAGTCCACATGTGCTTTTTACCAAAAACGGGAAAGCATATTCTACCGATGGTAACTGCAACCTGAATTTTGATAAACTTCCCGGATTTTCTGCCGATCTCGTAGCCACAATTAATGGAATAAAAAAAACAACAGGCATAGAACTGGATTACCTCAGCCCTGCAAATGAGCCACAGTGGAAATGGAATGAGCACAAACAGGAAGGCTGCCCATATAACAATACCGAATTGGCCCAGCTTTATAAAGGTGTAAATGATGCGTTCGCTAAAAATCAGATCAAAACTAAAATACAGATAGGAGAAGCAGGTCAGCTTGATTATTTATATGATAATGGTAATGAGGCCAAAGGAAATCAGGTTTTTCAATTCTTTAATACTGCATCTCCTAATTATGTTGGCAATCTTTCCAATATTGATCATTCGATTTCAGGACATAGCTATTTTACAACAAGTCCTGAACAAAAACTTATAAATACCCGTAAAAAAACAGCTGAAGCAGTAGCCCGGATAAAAGGTTTAAGGTATTGGATGTCTGAATATTGTGTGCTGGGTGACGATGTGCTTAAAGGCGAGGGCCGTGATTTAGGCATGGTAACAGCCCTTTTTATTGCAAAGTTGATCCACCATGACCTCGTTTTATCCAATGCTACATCATGGCAATGGTGGCTGGCTGTATCGACAGGCGATTATAAAGATGGTCTGGTTTATATCGATAAAAATAAAACAGACGGAAGGGTGTACGATAGTAAAATGTTATGGGCTTTAGGCAATTATAGCCGTTTTATTTGTGCCGGTAGTAAGCGGCTTCAGGTTAAAACAATTGAAAAAAAAGTACCACAAGTTTATATATCGTCTTACTTGCAAAATAGAAAGCTCGTAACGGTAGCCGTTAACCCTACAGAAAATGATTTCGATCTGGATATCGATGTAAAAGGGAATAAGCAAAGTTTTGTACAAACCTATGTTACTTCTGCCGAATACAATTTATCACCCTATAAACAATATAAAGATACGAAACGAGTTCGTGTCCCTGCTAAATCTGTGACCACCATACTTAGTAATTAATTTTCTTAGTCTGTAATTATAAAGCTCCTTATTTTTTTATCTCAATCATTTGTTTTGAGCTGAAAAGCACTTTACAAATCGATATGGGAAAACTATGCTTTTAACTTTTTAAATATTAAAATATATCTTAAATGAAACCTATCCTCAAACTCCTGAAGATTACAGTAATTTTAATTACCTGGTTTTCCAGCTTTGGTGCTTTTGCACAGGCTCAGCACACTTTTAAACTTGCAGACGCTGTTTTTCTGCTTGATAATAAACCCTTTCAGATTATTTCAGGCGAAATGCATTACCCCCGCATACCTAGAGAAGCCTGGCGCGATAGAATGAAAATGGCTAAGGCCATGGGCTTAAATACCATTGGTACCTATGTATTTTGGAATGTACATGAACCTCAAAAAGATAAATTCGATTTCTCGGGCAATAATGATATTGCCGAATTTGTACGTATAGCCAAAGAAGAAGGATTGTGGGTATTGCTTCGCCCTAGTCCATATGTATGTGCCGAATGGGAATTTGGCGGCTATCCATTTTGGCTACAAAACATTAAAGGTTTACAGGTAAGGAGTAAAGAAGCACAATATTTAAAAGAATATAAAGAATACCTTACAGAGATTGGTAAACGTTTAGCGCCTTTGCAGATTAACCATGGTGGCAACATTTTAATGGTACAGGTAGAGAACGAATATGGTTCTTACGGAAATGATAAGGAATACCTGAAGATCAATGCCCAGCTCTTTAAAGATGCCGGTTTTGATGGCGTACTTTCTACCTGCGATCCTGTCCCTGCATTAGAAGGTGGTCATTTAGCGGGTTTGCTTCCTGGCGTAAATGGCATCGATAATCCTGCTCAGATCAGAACGCTGATCAATAAATATAACAATGGTAACGGACCTTACTTTGTGCCAGAATGGTATCCGGCATGGTTCGATTGGTGGGGTACAAAACACCATCAGGTAGATCCAAAAACGTATGCCAATAAACTCGATACCGTATTAAAAGGAGGTATTTCTATTAACATGTATATGTTTCACGGGGGTACAACCAGAGGTTTTATGAATGGGGCAAATTACAACGATTCTACTGCTTACGAACCACAGATAAGCAGTTATGATTATGATGCGCCATTAGATGAAGCAGGTAATGCAAAGCCAAAATTTATGCTTTTCCGCGAAGCGATTAAAAAGAATTTGCCTGCCAACCAAACACTTCCTGTTGTACCCGCCGCCAAACCGGCAGCTGCGTTGCCTGTAATTACCTTTACCAAATCAACAAACATCTTTAACCTGGTTGGGAAACCTCTATTAAGTGAAAAACCATTAACCTTCGAAGCCCTTAACCAACCATATGGATTTGTATTGTACAACAGCACCATAAAAGGTGGGCGCAAAGGCGTAATTAAAATCAACGAGCTTCGCGATTACGGATTAGTATATATCAACAAAAAACTTGTAGGTGTTTTAGACAGGCGACTTTATCAAGATAGTTTAACGGTCGATCTTCCTGCTGGCAATGTACAACTTGATATTTTAGTAGAAAACATGGGTAGAATTAATTTTGGTCCTTACTTACTTAAAAATAATAAAGGGATTACCAAAAATGTAACTTTTAATGGTGAAGAGATTAAATCATGGAAAATGTATCCCTTGCCATTTGATAAAATAGATGCCCGAAAAATACAGCCTAAAGTAAATAGCCAGTCTGCGGCGGTACTTAAATCGGCTTCCTTTAATTTAACCAAAGTTGCCGACACTTATTTAGATATGCGCCAGTGGGGAAAAGGACTGGTTTGGGTTAATGGCCATAATTTGGGTAAATATTGGGCTATCGGGCCACAACAAACCATTTATTTGCCTGCAGAATGGCTTAAGAAGGGAAAGAATGAAATTGTAGTTTTCGAACTGCTTAAACCTAAACAACATACATTAAGCAGCCTGGCTAAACCTATTTTGAATGAACTAAAAAAATAAATAACATTTCGATTTCTTCTGGTTAACGCCTCACTAACCAAATATTAAATCATTACCTATGAAAATTAAAACGTCAATTGCAACAATGGCCGTTATGTTAAGCGTGTGCTTAATGGGCTGTGAAAAAAAAGAATTAATTACAGAAACTCCGCCTGATATCGGAAAAGCAGGTGTTATTGATGCTCAAAAAGCAGATTTAGAATCGGTTGGTGCTGCGGGTATTGCAGGTGTAAACTGGGCGGACGGTCGGGATAATTTTGTTGATGGCTGGGTAATCCCTTCAGGCTTAACCGCTGGTGATGATTACACCACGGTATCAGCAAAGGCAAATGCGATATTAACGGGTTTTCAAAATAACATGCCCGGTGTTAATACGGTAAGGTTACCAATTAATCCGCCAAGTGTATCCGATTCGTGGTGGAGTGCATATACTGGTGCAATAGATCGTGCACTAAGCAAGAACATGAAAGTGATTTTGGCTTGTTGGGAGAGTGCATCTTCCCATAATGGTACTATTGATGACACTACCCAGTTTTGGACCATGTGGCAAACCGTAGTTAATAAATATGGAAGTAATGCAAACGTGTATTTCGAACCCATGAATGAGCCCTATGGTTATACATTGGCCCAATTAACCACTATCTATGCCGAATGGCTTTCCCGTTACCCCAATGTAAGCAAAGGCCGGATTCTTTTAGGTGGTACAGGCTATTCGGAAAATGTAACAGCTGTTGGAGCAGATAGCCGCTTTTCGAACTGCCTCTTATCACTTCATAATTATGCATTTTGGGCTACCAGAACACAATCGGCCTGGGAAGCGGATTGGCGAAGCCGTTTTGGTAGTTACGCCAGTCGAACTGTCGTTACCGAATATGGTGCAGCCATGACTACGGGTAAAAACTATACCGGTTCGGTTGGTAGCGATAATGAAATAGCCTATATAGTTGGTTCTACCAATGTATTTAGAAATGATAAGGTTGCCAGCGTGTACTGGCCCGGGCTTAGAGATAACGACAGTTACAGTATTCAGAACCGTGGTGGAAGCGGAACAAATATTACCTTAACAACCACCAATCAATCGGGATTAACCCGTATCAGATATGGCTGGGGTTTATAATAAGATCTAAGAAAAAAATCCGTCTCCTAAATTATTTAAGAGGCGGGTTTTGCTCTTTATTGTTATAAAATGCATTTATTTATTCAAAATCTCATCTGGAAAGGAACTGCTTTTCCGGGCGCTTCTTCTACAGGCATTTGTGAACCGCTGTATTTTTATCTACACTTTAGCTTTCAGGAAATCCATAAGGATATCCCCCAAATTTTTATCCACTCTTCTACCAAACCGGCATGCTTAAAGTGCAAATGTTTGCTGCACAGCAGGGGAATTCATATAAGAAAGCTGGCATACTATTCTTTTTCATTAAGTGCTTTTTTCCTAATCCTGCTCAGTGTTTCGAGCCGCATGCCAATAAATGATGCGATATACTTAAGTGGCACACGGTTTATTAAATGAGGATAGGAAACCAGGAATCTTTGATAACGTTTCAATGCAGAGGGAAGCCTGCTTATATAAGCACGTTCAGTTGCTCCGAGGAAATAAATTTCTGTCATTTTACGGCCCACATAGTTGGCGATCGGAAACTTGTCGTAAAGCAGTTTCGACATTTCGTGCGGAATGGCAATTGCAAATACCGGATCGATCGTTTCAATATATTCATCAGAGATTTCATTCTCCCACAAATTTCTGATGGTTCCCGCCAGTTCATTTTCGGCAGCAATCCAGGTCGTAATTTTTTTGTTTCCCATTTTAAGGTAACCATGTACTGCTCCTTCCAAAATAAGGAAGATATATCGATTATGCTTTAATGGCGAGGCAATGTGTTTGTTTTTGGCAAAACGGATGGGAAAGGTTTGCCCGTTAATAATTTTTTCAATTTCATCATTAAGCGGATGATAAGATTTGAAAACTGTAATAAGTGGCGAAAAGCCTCCAAATGCAGCCCACTTATCTTCACCATAAGTATTTTCAATATTCATTAAGGGAATGGAAATATATCTGTAAAAATGAAAATTAACTTGGAAATAAAAAATTGATCATTACCATATACAACTATTGGGAATGTTAAACTTGCTTTGATTGGTGTTTTAACTGATCTTGATTTTATTTTTTACAAAATGTATCTAGCCATTAAAACATTTTCTGAAAGGAATTGTTATAAAACTTGGAAATTGAATTTCAATACTGGGGTTTCGTGTAAAGAAATAAGGGGTTGATGTAAAAAAAGTTTCGATACGTTTTAAATAAGCCATCTTTGCAGAGTTATTTCCGAAAGGTAAAATACACCTGAAAATATTTAAAGTCATATGTCAAACGCCGGGTTCCCTAAAAACCAATCCTTCAACTGACATATGATTTTTTTTGTCCTAATTTTTAAAACGCTTAATTTCAATCTTCTTTTCTTTGACCTTTAAAGTTATCGTAGGTATTATGGTAGCCATTGCTGATTTTACGGTAATCAAAGCTGGTTCGCCGTCAAAGTAAACATGTTCTGGCAGATGCATCACATCTGGATAAGCCTGATAGTTACCTTCTGGCAGATAAACAGAATAATCTCCGTCTTCACCTGTTTTAACGGCTCTGATCATACCATCCTTGCCTTTTATTAGAATATTGATACCTGCCAGCGATGGATCGATCTGCAGACTTCTGGTTTCGTTAAAATTAATAGCAATTCTGCCAGTTACATTTCCACTTTTCTGCATTGGAACATTAATTTTCATATTCTTCTGATCTATGGTGATATGCATCGGCATAATCTGATATCCGTTTTGCAAAGGCATGTTCAAACTGTAATCACCATAAGGTACTTTACTGTATTGGATGGTTCCGTTAGCCGGGATAATGAAAATAATTTTGTTGACCAATAAGGTACCTGAATTTGCAGGTTCATCACCAGCGTCGAAAATGCCATTTTGGTTGTTGTCTTTATAAATTAAGATGGTAATATTCCCTTTTTTACCAGGAATATGTTGCCTTGGATCAGCTAATTTTTGAGTAATGCCTGCCTGTAAGCTTCTAAATGAAGAATTTGCAAAACTGGTTCTGTACTGATACGCGTAAGAGCTGATGTAGAAAGCTGTTTTAGGCGTAATTTTATAGTCTGCTTTACCGGTATAAGTAATATTATTGCCGAAAAAAGCATCGCGGTAAAAAATTAAACCTGCTTCTGCGCGTAGTTTTTTATTAAAGAAATATTGATGAAAAGATGGACTGATGCTAAACCGGTAAATCTCTTGCTCCTTTAATCCAGTATTATAAGATTCGGCAAGTAAAAAACTTCCTTTTTGCAGATAGGCATTAAGGTTCATCCAGCTATTAGACCATGTGGCGTTTAAGCGGAGCTGAAGTTCGGTTTTCCCATTCATATTCTGCCCAAAACCATTATCCATCGAGAAAAAGATATTCTGTCTAAAATCACTGCTGTGCCAGTTAATGGATTCATTTAAGCGGTATGCGGTTAATTTGTTGGTTTCGGTCTGCAAAAAGTTGTAATCTGATTTTTCCTGATCGCGTGAAGCGGTAAGCGTTAAATTTAAGTTCACCTTAACTGGAATTGCCCAACCTGCCTCCATGCGCTGTAACGAATAGTTTCGTTGGAATAAGAATATGTTTCTTTGATAGGCCGGATCAAAATTGTACAGGCTAAAACCGAGCCATGCATTGTGTTTTCCAAAGTAACGGCTAATCCGCTCATTTAACTGAAGTACACCCCGGCGTATACCTGGGTAATAGGCAGTAGAAAAGAAATTATTGCTGCTAAAATTTAATTTTTGCCAATTGCCGCTAAAATTGGTGCCCAACGCAAAAGAGGGTTTAATGTCATCCGGATTTAAAAGGTCCTGAGAAAGGCCGCCACCAAGGTTAACACTCATAACGAGGTTGCGTTTGTTTAGCAGAGAAACCGTATTGGCCGATAAAATACTCCTGCTTTGTTCTAACGGAGCGTAATCAAAAATAAACGAACTGCTGAGTTCATGCCCACTGGTGTCCTTTACGTTCGCTTTTAGATAAGCAGAATACCCGTAGTTTAAATTGTCACCCAAAAGATTGTAAGACTTTTGTACAAATGCTGCTTCTACACCATGGCGGTCTTCATCGGCCCGGGTATAAATTTTCACGCCCCTTCCGTTAACAAAACTTTCGAGGTTTTCTGAAATATTTCCCATAGTGATCCCCTTTTTATCTCCTTCGTAGTTAAGCCAGGTATTACTAATGAGCGGGCGGTTAGCCAGGCTGTTCCATTGATAGGCATCTACACTAAAGCCGAGTATGCCATGCCCCAGTTGAGTGGCTCCGGTGCCATTAAGCTGCCAGGATTGCGAATCGCTAAAGAGGTTTTGGCTACTGAGCGAAATCTGATTGGTTAAATTTCTGTTTAATATGTTCTGGGGCATTTCGGCACTAACAAATTGCCTGTTGGCTGCCGCATTCTGCACATAGGCGATACCATTGCCAAAAAGTTCACCGTTTTTGTAAATACCAGCAATGTTGACGTAAAAGTTATTGAGCTGGTACAGCTCACGGTTAATGATCTTTCCAAAACTTATCTGTTGCTCCATTCCCGGAGATAGTTTGATATCTTTTTGTAAAACATTTTTACCTTGCCCGTTGTCTGAGGGGAAAGAGGCGATCAGTTTTAATTCTTCAACCTGATTACCAGCATTGCGGATGAGCAGGTTAACTGTTAGCGAATCGCCGATCTGTTTTAAAAGAATACTTGGGGTAAGTACAATAAGCTCTGTAGCGCGTAAAGGCAGCATAGAAATGCTCGTTTTAACCTCGGCGCGTAAAGCATTGTTTAAGTCGTGGAGCTGAAATACCATTTGATTCGTTTTGGCATCAGCATTATTTAATACAAGAAATTTAAAGGGGTAAAAGGTATGTGTTTTTTTTTGAACTTTCACCTTAATGGGCTGGTCGGCAACCAGGCCAAAGCCTTTAGGTAAAACCGGCATAATATGGCCTTCAAAGTCCTGATCGCTATTGTTATCGATCCTGATACTTAAGGAAATTAATTTTTCGCGGCCGATATTGATCAGGCTATCAGTGCTGATCTTAATTTCGCTGCTGTTTTGTGCGAATGAGGGCATACTAAAGCCTAGCACTAAAATGCTACACCATAAAAATATCCTTTGATGGAAAAATGCCATTTTAGTATTTACTGTGGAATAATCTCGTAGATTAATATGCCACTATAATTATTGGGCACCGCGTTCATCAGCCTGTTATCGTTTGCTTTGGTAAAATAGCGGAGATTGTATCTGTAAGCCTGGGCATTGGTGGTACTGCTTCCGCCGGTGCCAATAGTCTGGCTGGTTTCTGATAATGCTACGGTGGCTCCGGCAGAACTGCCTGCGCTTAGCTGTAAATTTACAACCGATACTGGAAGGCTATTGTTACCGGCGGTGAAATTTGCACTGCTGGTTCTCACCTGAATAGCATAAGGGGTAGCTGCAGTTACGGTTAGTCCGTCTGCATAACTAACCGAAGCACCATTGGTATAATCGGCCATTGTTTTCAATTCCAGCAATCCCGATCTGGCATTGTTTTGAATCTGAATGCCATAACTTGCCGGCGTAGTATAATTACCATCCGGACGGATCTGCATACCATTTACGGCGCTAGAGCGGCCAAGCTCTGTTCCGTTGTTATCCAGCAGAACAAACGCCAGATTAATGGAGTAGGCCTGCCAGGTTTTTAGCGCATCAAGATAGGAACCTCCCTCAAGGATCACATCAATAGTGATCACAATGTTTTTATAAAATTCATCCTCGTGATTTGATAAAGGGTAATTGGATGAACTGATCAATAAAGCTTGGATGCCAGGTGAATTTAATGGAACAGGGGTAGTGCCACTGCCGATCTGCTGAAAGGTTGCACCGTTGATGGCGCTCAGTTTTAACTTAATTTTATTGTATGGAAGCGTTTTACCCTCACTATTGGTAATCTGCTGATTTAAAACTGTAGCCAGGCTCCATTTAGGATAGGTTTTGTTGTTTCCTTCGAGCGAAATCTGAACCTGATAAGCATTGCTAAAGGTCTGTGTTTGCGAAGAACTTACCTGCATGTAATTCTGGTTGCTGGCAGCAATCCGTGGCTGTGCCATAGCCTGTTGTAGAAGGCCAGCCATCAAAATAATAATAGCAGTAAGCGAAATGCTGTTTCTATTCATGTTTAAACTCGAGTTCAGCTAGTTTTACGGTAGCATCATCGCCATAATTTAACACGGCAGAAGCTACGTATTCCCCTTTTTCGAGTGTTTGGGGAAGGGTAAAATAAATATCGCGTTTATCGCCTGGCAGAGAATAAAAAATAATGTCTTTCAAGGTCGTTTTTTTTCCGGTTTGCCTGTTTAGTAATTCGCAGCTGGCGGTGCCATCAGCCCAAACATTGCCAATATTGGCAAATTTTAGTACCAGTTCTTCTTTAACCTTTGCAAAATTTTCGATATCCAGATTTGCATTCCTACTAATCGGAAGCCTTTGGTATAATTTAATACCGGTACGAACAGCTACTTTAATATTGGTACCTTTCTGGCTAACATCATCAACCGGATTAAGCTGACTTACATAAAGCATGGCCGTATGCACCGCGATGCTATCTTTTAAGTTTGCTGGCGGTGCGAGCTGAATTTCAATATCGCGGTGTTCGCCCGGTGCAAGTGAAAAAAACGATGAAGGAAGAATGGCTACCCACTTTGCACATGATGTAGGCGTACTGCCTGCATTATGGATCAGATTGTTCCCTTTTTCATCATAAGACCAATCATTTAGTGAAATGCTTAAATCCAGTGTAGAAGTTTTGCTTACATTACTTACCGTAATTTTCTGACGCTGTGATTCTCCGGGAGCTACTGTGAAGTATACCCTTGGTGGAGTTACCGATAAGCCCGTTTGTGCATGCCCCACAATGGAAAGCATTAACATCAAAAGCGGCATAAAGCAAAATATTTTTTTCATAACAGCGGCGGATGATTTTAGAAAGGCAAATATACAACAAAGGCAACTTTGAGTATCTCCCAAAATTGCCTCTGTGTAGATTTATTTATAACTAGTTTGCCTCAATAGTATAGGTTACAGTTGTAGTATATACTGTAGGGTTTTCAGTTTTGAAATATTTATCAACGTATTTCTGAGCACCAGCAGCTTTATAGGTAATGTTAAAGTTTTTGTTCACACTTCCGGTATTGCTCGAAATAATCATTTGGTCTGTATTGCTCAGGTTACGTGGAGTATAAGTAGCGTTAGCCAATTGGTTACTGGTACCGGCTAACGGACTAATAGTTACATCATTCGCATCAATATTTGCTTTTGCGCCAGTTAGGTTAGCCGATGCTGATTTTACTTTAACGACAAATGCACCAGTACTGTAAACTGTTAAGTGATCGGCTTCTGCTAAACTTACTCCATCAGTATAGTCAGCAGTGGTTTTGTAATCAAGGTTTACTGTTTTTTGGGTAGTGTTAACAGTAATGGTTTGAATAGGGTAAAGACGGATATTAAGTGTTGCGTTATCAGTTTGTGCAATGGCTACTTTTCCAACCAATGTTAATGCGATTACTGAGATACTTAAAAGGAATGATTTCATGATCTTTGATTAATTATTTTGCTTTTTAAAATTTTATGCTATTTTTGTTATACCAACCAAAAAGAAAGACTTGTTTCAGTCTGTAAATTTTATGTTACTTTCTCTGTTTGAATGGAGTGCAAAGGTATCGCTATTCCGAATTGAGAAAATATGAAAAATAACCAAAAACATATTAAAAAAAACAGACGAGGCTGAATCTTTGTTGTTTTCAGGTAATCGTCTGATAATCAGTATTTTGTTTTTTATATTTTAATGTTGATAATTATCAAACATTTTCATTTTGTCTGTCTGGATAGTCGCTAAGAGGGGGTTTTTGACTATTTTTAGTGATTACATAATGCGACAAAACGCCTAAACTTGCGTGATAGTTTGTTTTTTTTAAACCAGTTTTGTGGCCAGAGAAAAGAAATATAAATTTGAAACAGGAAGAGACTTCTATCCGGCATGGATACTTAACTGAAGATTTCTGTATTTTTTTGGACTGTAACCAGAATGTTTGGTAAAAAAAGCGCTAAAATTATTTTCCTCTGTAAAACCCATACTGTAGCTAATTTCTTTTATGGTAAGTGCACTATGAGCCAGTTTACTTTTAGCTTCCTCAAAAATCTTTTCAGTTACCAGCTGTTTGGCAGAACGGCCATAAATATTTGTAATGGCTTGATTTAGTTTTCTCGGTGTGGTTTTTAAAGCATTGGCATAATAATCTAACTTCTTTTCTTTTTGATAATGAATGTGCAGCAGTTCGCGAAATCGGTTTGCAATATCACGGTCTTCGTTATTATTGTAGTGGATTTCGGGAGTTTGAAGTCCCTGCGAAAGAAAAGTAGATCTTAAAAGAATGGCCTGAACCGCATTGTGTATGATGTCGCTCATCAGGGGAACCATGGGTTGATTGGTTAGGTTTTCGAGAAAAACCATTTGAAGTTCAACATATTCTCCGATATCGATTGAAGGTTTGCTGATGTAAATTTTACTTAAATCAAAAAAAAGAGCATTATTCTGTATAAAATAGGCATCATTTGGCGTGCGCGCATAAAAGCCATAATCAAAAAATATAACCCAAAATTCGCCCTCTTGCTCAGGAATAAAAGAATGAAAGCGATCTGGCCCAATAAAAAGGAAATGATTGAGGGGTACCAGGATTCTTTCATTTTCGATGCAATGCAAAGCAGGTTTCCCAATGGAAAAAAGTACAAAAAAATAGGGCCAGCGCCTAAGGCTACTGATATCCTTAAAATGAGATTTTAAGTTGGTTGAACGGCAAACATGGATATGATCTTTGGTTATAAAATCTATCCTTTCACTGATATTCATAATGAGATGACAATTTGTAAAGTGCCAGACTTTTAAAGTGACAGGCAATTGCTAATATATAGTTTTCTAGCTATAAAAAAGCTTGGTTGATGGCTAAAATTTAAAATAAATCTCCACCCGTTAATGCCAGCAATACAATGGTGTTGTGCTCACTTATATTTTGAGGTATTGGCATTGCCACCCCAGCTTTTTATGCTGTCGGTCCGGCTAAAGTTAAGACTGGTTAGGTGGGGGTAGTTTCTTGGGGCGATGTGAAATCGCTTGCAGCCGGATGCAACGTTAAGCTTAATGTACTTTTGGTTTTTAGTATTGCCTGTACTGCAATGTTATTTGCGAATTAAGTTTAAAAGGAATACAGTATTGGTTGGAATTGATACTGGCTTGCTGTGCCATTGTAGCCAAATTGAAAAAATAAACAGGAAGCAAAAGATTTTTTTGAGCGTTAAAAAAGTAATTTTCGAGATATTTATTGATTTCTACAGAAAAAGTAGTGAAAAAAAGATAAATTATGATTTTTTTATAGCGGTTTAACCGCATGAGCCATAAAGATTTAACCGTGTTCCATTTAGTTAATGTTAAGTTTTTATTAAATAGATTGTCTTTGTTCTTTGCAGGAATGAATTTAATTTCTAACTTCGCAGCCTCGAAAGGGAGAAAAATGATTCCGTAGCTCAGCTGGTAGAGCATTACACTTTTAATGTAGTGGTCCTGGGTTCGAATCCCAGCGGGATCACAAAAAACCTCACAGAAATGTGAGGTTTTTTTGTTTTATTCCCATTGGGATTCGAATAGAAGCGCTGGCCTGGGTTCGATTTGTAAAAGGCTCAGGGCCGAGTTCGGGATTTTGCAGGGCTGAGCCAATCCCAGCGGGATCACAAAAGACCTCACGGCAAGGTGAGATTTTCGCTAAAAACAGCCCTGGTTTCATCATCGCGACCAATTTTCGGTCTATACTGGTCACTGCACTTCGCGTTAAAATGGTTACTCAGCTCATTTTATTGGTTTTAAACTTCTGAAAAGCAGGGTTGGATTTTAATGGTCGTTTCGTTTGGAGAAAGGAAATGGAGATACGCTAATAGCCTTGAGTCAAAAAAAAGTATTTCTTATTCTAATGTGTTTTTTAAAGAGGGCTGATTTGCCATACATCGTCTCCGACACAGGCCTAGACCAACAATACCTTACGATAACCTTCTCTTAACATTTTATTTAGCTATTGTTAACACGCTGATCTAAAGCGACGCAAATCTTTGACCTACCAGATCTATATCAAGGCTATAACTCAACCCAAGCAAGTGCGAAGCAGTATGCAAGCAAGTAGCCGGTAAGCCATAAGCAAGCCTGGCCGGAAGGTGGCCTAAACGTGGGGTAAATGTGGCGTAAAGGTGGATTTTGGAGTATTTTTTTTTGGGGATTTTAATCAGATGGATTGATTTCGGTTATCATCCCTTTTTGATTGTCTCAATATACTAAAATTATGACTGTTTGGAATGGAATTATCAAATTAACGGGCAAACGGGTCTTGTCTTTACAGTTTAAATCCTCTTTGTGATAATCTCCATTTGCATAATAATTCCCTCCTTAAATTAATCTGTAATGTTTTGCATGATTTTAAGTACTTCACTTTTTTTGAAATACACACGCCTGTGCAGGCGCAAAAAGGCAAACCCTTTTTGGACAGATGACAAGAGAACAGATCGGTGTTTTTTCTTATAAACACGTCGATCATCACTTAAGACAGTTTGGTGTTTAACTTCTGCTGCCGACTGCACTTTGGATTGTTAAAAGTTGATATTTTAAACAAAGTAAGATTGGCGTTTTGAACAAAGCTAGACCTGTTGTTGTCCGTTATTTTTGTTGTGAAATAAAACAATAGAAAAAATGGAAAGTAAAAATAATTACAACGGTGCATTACAACAGCCAATAGGCTCAGGGTTTAATGCTACATCTACAACCACTGATGTGATAACTGGCATTAATCTTAAAGGAAAAACGGCAATCATCACTGGCGGTTATGCTGGTATAGGTTTAGAAACTACCAAAACATTTGTACAAGCAGGTGCTAAGGTAATTGTACCTGCCCGCGACATTGAAAAAGCGAAGCGGAATTTAGTCGGCCTGGCCAATGTAGAAGTGGAGGTTATGGATTTAATGGATTATCATTCAATTAATGCCTTTGCTGGAAAATTTTTGGCAAGTGGACAGCCGCTTGATCTTTTGATTAATAACGCGGGTATTATGTGGGTACCCCTGCGCAGAGACGCAAGAGGTTATGAGTCGCAGCTTTCTACCAATCATTTGGGGCATTTTCAGCTTACGGCTAAATTATGGCCAGCGCTGAAAAAAGCTGATAGGGCCAGGGTGGTAAATGTTTCTTCTTATGGTCATCAGATTGCGCCTTTCAATTTTGAAGATCCTAACTTTGAACATCGGCAATATGAAACTTTACTGGGCTACGGACAATCGAAAACCGCCAATAACCTTTTTGCAGTAGAACTGGATGCACGTGGTGCAAAATCTGGCATCAGGGCTTATGCCGTACATCCCGGCTCGGTTAACCATACCGATTTAGGAAGAGAAGCACCTATGGAGCTTTTCCAACAAATGGGTACACATGATGCTGATGGTAATATTTTTCCAGCGGTAGAAAAGAAACTGAAACAACTTACACAAGGTGCTGCTACAACGGTTTGGTGTGCTACAAGCCCATTAATTAATGAAATTGGGGGAGTATATTGCGAAGATGCTGATATAGCGGAGTTAGATTTGGGTAATATTGAACACTTGATGTCTGAGCCATCAACCTTGCATGGCGTAAGGTCTTATTCGGTTGATGAAATAAATGCAAAACGGTTATGGAGTTTGAGTGAGGAAATGCTCGATATAACATTCAACGCTGATTAATTAAAACCAATTATTTGTATTTTAGCAACAATGGAGTTTCAAACAAAATATATCACTTCAGAGATTAAACTCTCTTGTTATGAAGACAAGTTGTTTAAAACTGAAGTGGTTTTCGACAATCATATGCTGATATGGTTTATCTCAGGAGAAACTAAAATTATTAAGGCCAATAAAGAACATGTGTTTAATGCGGGAGATATTTTTTTGATCCCCCGAAATCAACTGGCCACAATCATCAATTACCCAAAAGATGGGCTGCCGCATAAAACAGTGGTAATGCATTTATCGGCAAAACGGTTAAGGGATTTTTACGCAGATATAGAGGTGAAAAATAAAGTACAGGTATCACAGCAAATATTGAGTTTTAGCCATCATCCATTACTGAAAAGCTGCCTGGCATCTTTGATCCCTTATTTTGATCTTCAGGAAACTTTCCCAGAACATATTGCTGCATTAAAAATAAATGAAGCCATTAGTATTCTTCGGTTTATCGATCCTGAAATTGATAATGTGCTGTCTGATTTTCGGGAGCCTGGTAAAATTGATCTGGTAGACTTTATGGAAAAAAACTATATGTTTAATATGCCTCTGGAGAAATTTGGATACCTTATGGGCCGGAGTTTATCTACTTTTAACCGCGATTTTAGAAAAGCATTTAACCGTTCTCCACAAAGATGGCTAACTCAAAAAAGATTGGAACTGGCCCATTATCAACTTGTAGAAAAGCATAAAAAACCTGTTGAGGTATATATGGAATCTGGTTTTGAAGATTTGTCGCATTTCTCTTTCGCCTTTAAAAAAGAATTTGGATATGCACCTTCTACCTTAGTAAAGTAAAATATGATCATCAGGCAACAGGAGCGTATTGCCTGATGATTTTACATTACCATTTCCTTGTTGTACCGATTTCTATATTCCAGCGGAGAAACTCCAGTAATTTTTCGAAATACCTCTCTAAAGGCTTTTACATCGGCATAACCCACCTCATACATTACTTCATTAACGGTTTTTCTAGTGCTTTCTAGAGCCTTTTTGGCCGATTCTATTTTGGCGCGTTGCAAATATTCTATTGGTGTGTTTCCCGTTGCCTTGATAAATCTTCTGTCAAAACTTCTCCTGCCCACCGCAAACCTGGTAGATAAGTCTTCTACAGATATTTTTTGTTGCAGGTGGTTTTCGATATAACATTGTGCTTCTTTTACCATTTCATCGCCATGCAGTTTTTGCCCTTTAAAAATAATAAAGGTTGATTGGCTTTGCCTGTCCATTTCAATCTGAAAAACCTTTGAGCAGAAAATGGCCGTTTGTCTATCGAAGTATTTTTCAACCAGATAAAGCAGGAGGTTTAAGAAAGAATATGCTCCTCCATTGGTATAAATGCCATTTTCATCAGTAATCAGTTTATCGGGCTGTAAATTTACCTTTGGGAACATTTTACTGAAATTATCAGCTACAATCCAGTGAGTAGAACAGGTTTTGCCATCTAATAAACCAGTTGATGCCAATAGGAATGCACCGGTGCAAACACTCGCTATTTCGGCACCATTTTTATACTGCTTGGCAATCCATCCGATCAGTTCTTTGTTCCCTTCCATTGCCTGTTGGTAGTTGTGGTTTAAAGAAGGGATAATTACAAGGTCGGTTTTGGTTATAGTTGAAATATGTCTGTGCGGTTTTACCGAAAACAAACCATCATAAAAATCGACGGCTTTGGAAATACCTGCCAGCTCAATTTTGAATAACTGTATTTTGCCGTTTTCCTGCCAGTAGGCATTAGCCCTGCTTAGTATTTTGTACGAACCAACAATGCTACTTAAGTTGTTCGGGCCGTCGGGTACAAGGATGGTAATGTGTTTCATCTTGATGGTTTTACATGATGTTGGTTTAGCATCAATTTGTTATTTCTGTAGTAAAGATAAAACTTAATGCTGTCCAAATCAACCCGCTACAATGTCTATTTTACACCCTGCTTGCAACGCATATTGCAGTTAAATTTGTTTTGTTCTAATCAATCTTAAATTTAACAACAGCAGAACCATGGAAAAGCAAGATTTTACAGCCGCCATTTTGGTAGATCAAAGTCCGAATGAGGCATTTAATGCAATCACCAATATGAGCGGATGGTGGTCGGAAGCCATTGAAGGAGCTACCGATATTATTAACGCCGAGTCCGTTTATCATTATAGAGATATTCATTACTGTAAAATGAAATTGATAGAAATGATTGCGGATCAAAAAGTAGTTTGGCTGATATTGGATAACTATTTTAAGTTTACAACCGATAAAAGCGAATGGATTGGTACGAAGTTGGTTTTCGATATCGCTAAAAAAGGCGAACAAACCGCTGTAACTTTTACGCATGAGGGCCTGGTGCCGCAGTACGAATGTTATGAAATTTGCAGGGAAGCCTGGACTAACTATATAAAAGAAAGCTTGTGTAAGTTGATTACCACAGGGAAGGGGGAGCCAAATCCTAAAGAAAACGATGGATTTAATACCGAATTGGCAAAAAAGTGGAAACTGGAAGCCTGATGATAACAGCAGAGGCCGATCAAAAAGTTAAATTTCAAAAGAAAGGTCGTCATTGCGAGGAGGAACGACGAAGCAATCTTACCTACTAGTGATTCTTTCCATAAAGATTGCTTCGTCGGCTGAAAAAGCCTTCTCGCAATGACGATAATTTGAGGAGATTTAATCTTTTAATTCTCCTGTCATTTATATTGATTATTATACAATAATTATCGCTCAGGATGACAGTCTACTATTATGGGACGGCCACTGCAGTTAATATATGCATTAAATTTATTATTAGTGTTTCCGAAGATTCTCTAATGTGCCAATAATCTTCTTTTGGCTTTTAATGGTTTCTTCATAAAGTTCGAGCAATTTATTTTTTTCTTTGATTAAATTTTTAAGCTCATTAAGCTCCTCATCACTTTGCACAAGGATATCGATTTCAAATTGAGCCAGATCTTCATCTTTACGATAGTATTCGAAAAAATTAATACCTAATGCAATAGAGATCCTTATTAATAAATTGGTATCTATCGAGGCCGATTTAAGTAAAGTATCTACCCGATGTTTGCTCACACTTATTTTCTCGGCGAGTTGATCTCTACTCATCGATTTTGCCTTCATCTCTTTCCAGACCAGTAACCCAATATTTATGCCCATGGTTAAATTTATTAAGGTTTCTTTTTAGATTCAAAACCGTACAAACCATTTTGGTAGAGGTACGATGCCATCTGGTAATTTGATATAGCCTCATTAATCAATTTCTGATCTGCTGGTATGGCTACAGCATTTCCGTTCGTAAAATCGGGTTTGTAAGTAGTTGCTTTTTTATTCGGATCGAGAATAACCAGCTTATTATTTTTAATGTAACCTAAACTCTGGTAGGTGCTTATAAATGCCCTTTCTTCGCTATCTTTCATTTTAAATACATCCTGACCGAAAAACTTACTGTCGTAACTGAAATTGAGGTAGCCCAAAATGGTGGGGCCAATATCAATCTGTGCGGTGAGTTTCTCAAATTTGCCTGGTGCAATATGCCCTGGACTATAAAAAATCATAGGAATATGATATTTATCTACCGGTAACTGTACTTTACCAGCACTCGAAGCACAGTGATCAGCAACAATAACGAATAAGGTATTCGAAAACCAGGGTTTCTGTTTTGCTTCCCGTATAAACTTACCAATAGCGTAATCGGTGTATTTAACAGCACCTTCTCTGCCAGTGTGTGATGGAATATCAATCCTTCCCTCGGGGTAGGTGTAGGGACGATGGTTCGAAACCGTCATAATCTGTGCAAAGAAGGGTTTTTTGTCTTTATAATCTTTATCCAGTTCGCGTAACGAAAGTGTAAATAAATCTTCATCAGCAACCCCCCAGATATTAGAATAATGGATTTCTGAATCCTGTAGTGCACTTCTATCCGTTACCTGATAGCCATTGTTGGAAAAGAACTCGTTCATATTGTCGAAATACCCATAACCGCCATAAATAAACCTGCTATTGTAGCCTTTCGAACGAAATATGCTACCTAAGGTGAAGAGGTTTTTATTATCGGGACGTTTTACGATCGATTGCCCAGGGGTAGGTGGGATGCAAAGTGAAAGTGCTTCCAAACCGCGCACTGTACGCGTTCCCGAAGCGTATAAATTATTAAAGAGCAAACCTTCTTTTGCAAGCGAATCGAGCTGGGGTGTAATATGCTGTGTATTGCCAAATGCAGATAAAAATTCAGCGCTTAAGCTCTCTACGCTAATCAGTACCACATTCATTTTGTTTTCGATGCCTGCGTTATTTATCGCTCTGAAAGTATTTTTAAATGTTCCGTTTTTGGCAGTAGAATCTTGTTGAAGCAAATTGCTCAGAATAGATTCGGCATTTTTAATCGGTAGGACTTTGTAAAAAGTATTGTAATCGAGCTGATTGTTCCAAAAGGCGAATCCAAAATCGTAAATGCCATTGCCCGAAAGCTCATTTACATATTGATTTTTACTGTGGTATTTCCACCTATGGCTTACCCCAAAATAGGTAAGCACAGGCAGGCACAAAAGAATCAATGCGATAATGGTTCGTTTGCCGAAACCGGTTTTATTGGTGGTAGATGCGGTGATGAACTTTCTTAAGCAATAAACAATTAGCACTGTAACAATAACCAAGCCTACCATAATGCTGTTGATCGGGTACGATTGGCGGATGTTTCCAATAACCTCTGTGGTATATACCAGGTAATCGACAGCTATAAAGTTATAACGGACTGAAAATTCCTCCCAGAAGAACCATTCTGAAATGGCATTGAAGATTAGCGTGAAAACAACAAAGAAAAAATAAATGAACAATAATATCTTGTTGAATTTGCTGGCGTACCATTTAGAAGGGAGCAACCATAGGTAAATTACAACCGGAATTACCGCAAAAGACGCAGCAGCAAGGTCATACAATAGACCGATAACCAGAATTTTAAGTAGGTTAAATATCGACCAATCAACAGATGATGCACTATAAATTAGTAAAGAAAGCCTCGTAATCAGCGATATGGCAGATAATAGTACGGTAACTAAAAAAACTGGTCCAAATCTATGATGGAGTAATTTATTTGTTTTTGCTTTAATGCTCATATTAATGATGAATCCAAAGTTTGAAATTAACTTGCCAGACTTTGTAGTTGGCGAAGGTAAGTTTCAATTCTGAAGGAATTCTGAAGGTTTGGTTAGTGCCTAAAGGTATCATTTAAGTATTGCACTTAACGATTTATTAATATTGAATTATGATCAATTAATGATTGATTTAACACTACAGTTTTTCTTCAGAATTGATAAATACCATTGTACTATTATAAGATTGATAAATGGAAAGAGAGCAGGGAATATTGCTGAAAAAGGTTGAAGTCTTTGTTAAAGAACTTTTTGAACAGGAGCTGCCAAAAAGCATGTACTTCCATAATTTTGAACATACTTTGTTAGTGGTAGAGGGTGTTAGACTTATTGGTAAGCAAAATAGTGTGACTGAAAATCAATTGCTGACGCTTACTTTGGCTGCCTTTTTACATGATGTAGGTTATACTAAACAATACATTGGCCATGAGTTGGCCAGTGTCAAAATTGCTTATGAATTTTTACTGAAAAATGGCCTTAAACACGATCAGATAGAATTGGTAAGCAACTGCATTCTTGCTACAAAATATCCTCAACTGCCAAACAACGATTTGGAGAAGATCATCTGCGATGCTGATTTTTATCATTTTTCCCTTCCAAATTATCTTGCTTTTGCGGCCAGGTTGAAAAGAGAATGGGAAGAAAACCTTCGTTTGGTACATAGCGACATGGAATGGGATGCCATCAATATCAAAATGCTTGTAGGGCATGAATACTTTACCACCTTTGGTAAACAGATATTGCAGGAGAAAAAAAATCTGAACATAGAAAAACTGATACAGCGGTTATACTTAACTGGTTTGGAACTGCATTTTTAATTTTCCAGTTTAAATGATTACTTTATGTCAATTAAATCACAAATTAACAATCAATGAAAATTTTAGTCATTGAAGATGAACAGGCATTATTAGAGAGTATACTTGCTTATTTTACAGGAGAGGGTAACATTTGTGAGCATGCTTCCGATTTTGCTTCTGCTTATGAGAAAATATCGCTTTATGGTTACGATTGTATTCTATTAGATTTGGGCTTGCCTGGTGGCGAAGGACTGGAATTATTAACCAAACTTAAACAACTGAAAAAAAGAGATGGTGTACTCATTATTTCTGCGCGCCATTCTTTAGATGACAAACTTGCAGGGCTCGATCTTGGTGCCGATGATTATTTAGTTAAGCCTTTTCATTTATCGGAACTAAAAGCGCGTGTAAGCGCTATTATCCGCAGAAAGAATTTTGATGGTGCCAATATTATTGTTTTCAACGAGATCACTGTAGATGTTTCGGCAATGAAAATTACTGTTAAAGGCAATCAGGTAACACTTACCAAAAAAGAGTTCGATCTGCTGGTGTATTTTCTTTCTAACCGTAATAAAGTCGTCACCAAAAATGCAATGGCTGAGCATCTTTGGGGCGACGAAATGGACTTGTCGGATGATTTCGACTTTATTTATACCCATGTTAAAAATCTCCGTAAAAAATTGCTCGAAGCCGGAGCAGCAGATTATCTTCGTTCAGTTTATGGAATAGGCTATAAATTTGGTGATATATGAAACTCTCCAACCGTTACAACCGGGCAAATATTTTAACATCTATTGTCGTACTTATCATCACTGGGGTTATTTATTATGTTGTAATCCATTTTATTTTAACCGAAAAATTGGATCGCGATTTAGCTGTTGAAGAAAATGAAATTAACCAGTATGTAAACACTTTTCATAAGCTCCCGCTGCCTGCGAGTTATCTTGATCAACAGATATCTTATAAAACACTTAGTGGGGTTATTTCTGAAAGAGAATTTCTAAATACACTTTATTTTAACCCGAAAGAAGGTGAAAACGAACCAGGGAGAAGTCTGATTACGGTTGTACACTTAGCTGGTAAAGCCATTGAGGTAACCATAACCAAATCGAGGGTAGAATCAGAAGACCTTATTAGAATCATTCTTTTAATAACACTCGGAATTACGGTTGTTTTGCTTTTATCCTTATTGCTGATTAACCGATTTGTACTGAACAGGCTTTGGCGTCCTTTTTATTCTATTTTGAACCGGATGAAAGCTTTCGAAGTAACCCGAATGGATACTATTGAACAAGAGCCAACTAAAATTGATGAGTTTAATGAACTTAATAAGTCTGTAAATGCCATGGCCGAAAGGGTACGGCAAGATTATAAGGAACTTAAAAGTTTTACCGATAATGCCTCACACGAAATGATGACTCCATTAGCCGTAATCAATTCTAAATTAGATTCTTTGCTGCAAACAGAGTCGTTTACCGAGCCGCAGGGCGCATTATTGGAAGATATTTATCATGCTACAGGCAGATTATCAAGATTGCATCAATCATTACTGTTGCTGGCCAAAATTGAAAATAACCTGATTCCCGATTTTCAGCATATCGAACTTAAAGAAATAGTAGAGGCAAAGAGTCGCCAGTTTCAGGAGTTATTGGAAAAAGACGGACTGATCCTGACAGAAGATCTTACCCCGGTTGAGGTTAAAATGAGCCGTTATCTGGCGGATATTCTGTTGAACAATCTTTTTAGCAATGCGGTGCGGCATAATGTAAGTGATGGACACATTCATATCCAACTTGATCAACAGGCTCTAACCATTTCCAATTCAGGGAAAGCCAGTCATTTACAAACCAAAATCTTCGATCGCTTTTCTAAATCTGTAGATTCTGAAGGCATGGGGCTTGGGTTAGCCATAACCAAACAAATCTGTAACCTTTATGGCTTTCGCATCGATTATCACGAAGAAAGCGGTGAACATGTTTTTACAGTTTATTTTGGTGATTAGCTACGTCATTGCGAACTGAAGCGCAGGGTTGAGTAAAAGGGTGAAGCAATCTAAGTAGCAAATACATTCTGCGTAGATCAGCGGCATCTGCGGGAGGCTTAAGACGAAGCATTTTGTCATATTTTTTATTGCCATAGATTTGAGAAGATTTCAGCAGATTTTTTGGTGTGATTGCGTATTACCACTTGTCACTATCGATTGCCATACAGAAAGTCATTGCTGAAGAAAGGGTATAAGATAAAGGAGGTGAAGCAATCCAACAGAACTTAACTTTTCTGCATAGATCAGCGCTATCTGCGGGAGGCTTAAGATGAAGTATTTTATCATATTTTTTTATTGCCCGCAGATTTGAGAAGATTTTTTAGTTGTGATGCGTGTTACCTATCACTATCGAATTATCCATTGCTAACATCTGATATAAAATAGTTTCACTCATTCATAACTTCAGAATTTCTCCATAATTCGATTATAGTTTTGACTAAAATTTAACTATGAAAAGGTTTTTAGGCCTGCTGTTTATTCTGGGTAGTTACAGAAGTCAAACTTATGCTGCTGACGTTATTTGGTACGGTCAAAATATAGATTCGGTTAAAAATGTTCCTGCAGATTCTCTAGGGAGATGGTATACTGGCCATCCGATTCCAAATAGAAAGTTTCAGGCGACGGCATTTATTGCACCCATTTTTCTTGCTGGTTATGGTTTTGCCGCCGTTTACGATCATGGTGCATTAAAACAACTTGATGTAAGTACCAAAGCAGAATTACAGGAAGACCATCCTTTATTTGCTGCTCATGTTGATGACTATATCCAATTTGCACCTGCTGCTGCAGTATACGCACTTAATTTGTCGGGTATAAAAGGCAAGCATAACTTATTTGATGCTTCGATGTTATATGTAACCTCCGCTGCAATTATGGGCGTTTCTACCCATTTTGTAAAACAGGACATTGGTAGAGAGCGACCAAATGGAAATGGAGAAAATTCTTTTCCCTCCGGGCATACTGCATCTGCATTTATGGCGGCTGAATTTCTTCATCAAGAGTATAAAGATGTTAACCCATGGATTGGTTATGCAGGTTATTTTGTCGCCACTGCTACTGGAACACTGCGGATGTATAATAACAAACACTGGTTTAGTGATGTGGTGGCAGGTGCCGGATTTGGGATTGCTTCTACAAAGATATCTTATCTTGTTTATCCATATATTAAGAGCCTTTTTACCACAAAAAAAGATGGCAATTTTACGTTTATGCCCTTCCACCAACAAGGTAGCACGGGTTTAATGCTTTCGGGCAGATTTTAATATTGTTCAATATTTTTTGAGTTGAAATCATCCAAAAATGAATATAAAGTTGAAATGCCTGATTCTATGCTTGGTTAGCTTTTGGGCGGCAAGCGCAGCGGCTCAAATCCCTTCCAAAAGTCTCGATTATTATTTAAAACAGGCTGAATTTACAAGTCCTGTACTTAAGGATTTTCAGAACCAACAGCGTTCTGCTGGGATAGATAGTTTGATTGTTCGGGCTACCGGAGGGCCACAGGTTACAGCCAGTTCTGCAGGGATATATGCGCCAATTGTGCGTGGTTATGGTTACGATGAAGTGCTTACCAATGGGCAGGCGCTAGAAGCACTACTTAATGTGAATTATGATCTGTTGAACAAGAAACGAATCAATAATCAACTCGAGGGCATTAAAATCCAAAGAGATTCCATTAAATATGCCGGGCAATTGTCGCTATATGATTTGCAAAGATCTATTGCCGATCAATATATTCTAGCCTATGCCAGTCAAGAACAGGTAGGTTTTAATCGGGAAGTGGTTAAACTGCTCGAACAAGAAGAAGCACTGCTTAAAAAATTAACCAGAAGCAATATTTACAAGCAATCAGAGTATTTAACTTTCCTGGTTACTTTACAACAACAGCAACTGGTAGTAAAACAGGCCGAACTGCAGTTTAAAAATGATTATGCCACGTTAAACTATTTAGCAGGCATTGCCGATACCACACAGGTTAAGTTAACCGATCCCCAATTGCAGACCGCCAGCACCTCAATGGATCGAGGCTTTTTTAATAAACGTTTTGATATCGACAGTTTAAAAAACAGTAATCAAAAAAACGCAATCGACTTTAACTATAAACCCAAACTTGGGGTGTACGCAAATGGAGGTTATAATTCTTCATTTATTTTGCAGCCCTATAAAAATTTTGGTGCAAGTATTGGTTTTACTTTTTCTGTTCCGATTTACGATGGTCATCAGAAAAAAATGCAGTACAATAAACTCAGTCTTTCTGCTAAAACCATATCCGGTTACCGCGATTTTTTTGTCCGCCAGCAACAACAACAGCTAAAGCTGATCCGTCAGCAGATTAACCAGACTGATTTACTCTTTCCAAAAATTAACGAGCAGATCCGCTTTAGCAAGGGTTTGATCGAGGTAGACAGTAAATTGATGCATACCGGAGATTTAAAAGTGGCTGATTTTGTTATTGCAATCAACAACTATATGGCCGCTCAAAATTTGTTGCGCCAAACCAATATTAACCGTTTAAAACTGATCAACCAATTTAATTACTGGAACCGATAACCATGAATAGCTATCTAAAATTAATATGTAGTGGTATTGCCACCCTGTTTGTTTTTTCGGGATGTAATCATTCTGCCCCTGCAGAAACTGTAGATGAGCCCTCGCCAATTATCCCGGTTCAGGTAACAACTGTTCGAGATAGTTCTCTTTCAGAATTTGTGGAGCTTTCGGCAGTTTCGGCCTATCTGGAGAAAAGTTTTGTAAAGGCAAATATCAACGGTTATGTAGAAAGTACCCAGGCCGTATTGGGAAAGCAAGTGGGGAGTCATCAATTGTTGTTTAGTTTAATCACCAAAGAAGCAAAATCGATTGGCAATAGCGTAAACAAGCTCGATGCCGGGTTTAAATTTTCTGGTATCTCCAATATCAGGGCAGATCAAGCCGGAACAATTATTCAGGTAAACCATCAAAAAGGAGATTATGTGCAGGATGGAGAAGCTTTGGCGACCATCAGCAACCGCAATAGTCTTGTTTTTCTGCTCGATCTGCCTTACGAATATAATCATCTGATTAATCAGAACAGAAGTTTGGTTATCCTTTTACCGGATGGAACCAAAATGACCGGAACAGTTTCAGGAACAATGCCTGCTGTTGATTCATCAGCACAGACCCAACGTTATATCCTTAAAGTGGGAGCGGGCAAAGATATTCCCGAAGGCTTGATTGCGAAAGTGAGGTTAACGAAAGTAAACCATGCTAAGGCTCAGGTATTGCCAAAATCGGCGGTATTGGCCAACGAAACCGAAGATGAGTTTTGGGTAATGAAACTGATCAACGATTCAACAGCAGTAAAGATAAACGTTAAAAAAGGCATCGAAAACCAAAATACAATTGAAGTGCTCGATCCTAAATTTTCGAAAACCGACCGGATTATTACGGCCGGCAATTATGGAATAGCAGATACCGCCAAAGTTAAAATCCAGAAGAGGCCATGAACAAGTTTTTAATTTCCCATAAAAACCCAATCCTGGCAGTATTGCTCATTGTACTGGTTGGTGGAGTATATGCTTTCAGCCAGCTAGAAACAGGGCTTTTTCCAGAAATTACTTTTCCAAAGATCAAGATTATTGCTGATGCAGAACTCCAGCCGGTTGATAAAATGGTGGTTACCGTAACGAGGCCTTTAGAAAATGCGGTAAAACAAGTGCCCGATCTTCAATTGGTTAGGAGTACTACCAGTAGGGGCAGTTGCGAGCTTTCTGCATTTATGAACCCCGGTGCCGATATCGATCTGAGTCAGCAGCGCATAGAATCGCAGATTGCCAAAATTAGCGCTTCGTTGCCGGCTGGGGTTAATATTTCGGTAGAGAAGATGAATCCGTCTATCCTTCCGGTAAGTGGATACAGCTTAGAAAGTCACAATTATTCGTCTGTTGAACTTAAAAAAATTGCAACCTATACCGTAAAACCCTTTCTTTCGCAAGTTGATGGCGTTTCGGAGATCCGCGTAATTGGCGGTAAGAGCAAAGAATACTGGCTGGAGTTAGATGTACAGAAAATGCAGGCGCTGGGTATTACCCCAGATCAGATTAGCAATGCACTCAGCCAAACCAATTTTATTAAATCTAACGGCTACCTCGCCGATCACAATTATCTGTACCTATCAGTAACCGATGCTACTGTAAAAAACAAAAACGATCTGGAAAACCTGGTGTTGAGCAGAAAGGGCAACCGGATGATTAAAGTAATGGATGTTGCCAGGGTAAATATTCAGCAAAGTGTAGAATATACCCGCATCAATGCGAATGGGAAAGATGGGATTCTCATTGCAGTGATCAAACAACCTAATGCCAATCTGGTCGATCTTTCTAACGAGATGTTTACCAAGGTAGAGCAACTGAAGCGCATTCTACCAGCTGGAGTAAATATCAAGCCTTATTACGTACAGGCCGATTTTGTAAACGAATCGGTAAAAAGTGTACGCGATAGTCTATTAATTGGTTTGGCATTGGCCATTTTGGTGGCTATTGTTTTTCTGAGATCGTTCAAAGCAAGTGTTACCATTTTAATCACCATCCCGGTTACGCTTTGTTTAACCGTAATTGTGCTTTATTTTATTGGGTATTCGCTCAATATCATGACCCTTGGCGCCATTGCAGCAGCCATAGGTTTAATTATAGATGATGCTATAGTGGTAGTAGAGCAGATCCATCGCACACATGAAGAACACCCCGAAGAGCTTACCATGAGGTTATTGAGCAAGGCGGTGACTTATCTTTTCCCGGCCATGTTAGGTTCTTCTATCAGTACCATCGTGATATTTGTTCCCTTTGTACTGATGACAGGTGTGGCAGGCTCTTATTTTCAGGTAATGACCAATACCATGATCATTACCCTGGTCTGTTCCTTCTTTGTTACCTGGATTGGTTTACCTGTGATTTATCTTTTGCTTACCCGTAAAGGGGGTAGTCATGCAGCAACCGGCAAAAAAGTAACGGTACATGAGGTTAAATCGCAAAACTGGGTGCGTTATTTTATACAACGACCTTATATCTCGATCATATTTATGCTGGGGCTGATCGCATCGATTGTGCTCATTTCTCCACGTTTAGAAACCGGATTTCTCCCCGAAATGGATGAGGGTAGTATTGTTTTGGATTATGCTTCACCTCCAGGTACTTCGCTCGAAGAAACCGACAGGATGCTTAAACAGGTAGAAAAGGAGATTGTTAAAATTCCAGATGTTCAGGCGTATTCGCGAAGAACGGGAACACAGATGGGCTTTTTTATTACCGAACCAAATACTGGCGATTACCTGATCCAGCTGAAGCATAACAGGACAAAAAGCACAGAAGAAGTGATCTCGGAGATCCGCACGCATATCGAAAATACACAACCTGCATTGGTAATCGATTTCGGGCAGGTAATTGGTGATATGTTAGGCGATCTAATGAGTTCCACACAACCCATCGAGGTGAAAATTTTTGGCAATGATCAGGAAAAACTGCAGGTTTTATCTAAAAAGGTAGCCGATCTGGTTTCGCACGTAAGTGGTACAGCAGATGTGTTTGATGGTATTGTGCGCTCAGGACCAACGGTAAATATTCAACCCAATTTTACTATCCTGGCACAATATGGTGTTAGTCCGGTATCCTTTCAATCGCAGCTCCAAACTGCAATGCAGGGAACTTTAATTGGCGATTTATACGATAAACAACAGCTTTCACCTATCCGTATGGTGTACCCCGGAAGCAGGACTTTTAGCGTGGCCGATATCAACAAGCTTAAAATTTTCTTACCCGATGGAACAACAGTGCCCATTCAGCAAATGGCCAGGCTTGATCTTAAAGCCGGAATTGCTGAAGTAGCTAGGGAAAACCTGCAAACCATTGGGGTAGTTACTGCAAGGCTCGATAACCGCGATCTTGGTAGTGTAATGAAAGATCTTCAGAAAGCGGTAAATGCCAATGTAAACCTGCCTTCTGGTTACCACATTGAATATGGTGGTGCATATAAAGAACAGCAACAATCTTTCTCCGAACTGCTCACCATTCTTATCGCATCGAGTTTGTTGGTGTTTAGTGTAATCTTATTTCTATTTAAAGATTTTAAAATTGCCTTTCTCATTTTACTGATCTCGGTGTTAGGCCTTTCTGGGAGTTATTTAGCCCTGTTTTTAACCCATACACCACTCAATGTAGGCAGTTACACTGGGTTGATTATGATTGTGGGTATTATCGGCGAGAATGCCATATTTACCTTTCTACAGTTTAAAGAATCTCTTGCCAAACAAAGTGTTGATGACGCTATCACCTTTGCCATCTCTACCCGGTTGCGGCCAAAATTAATGACCGCACTTGGTGCAATAATCGCCTTAATGCCCTTGGCTTTAGGCATCGGTGTTGGTGCGCAGTTGCATCAACCATTGGCCATTGCCGTAATTGGTGGTTTTATAGTCGCCATGCCTTTATTGCTCATTGCTTTACCAAGTTTGATCAGGGGAATTTATAAATAGTAAAGAGAAGCATAGCCCTCCTAATTTAGGAGGGCTGGGGGCTAGTCTGCAATTAGTTTGTACATTTTTTATTTCATACCTCCGTGGGTGCTGCAGCCCCGTTATGCACTCCAATCTTTTTATTGTAAATTTTACGCAACCAGCAGCAAGAATAGGAGGGATGGCTCTTAAGCAATAAAAAGGATTTCCGTTGCTACCGGGTTTATTGGTGAGTGGCTTGTAGTTCTTGGTCATATAAGCCGCCCTGTTAATAAAATATCAGTAGCCAAAATATATTTAGAATATACCATTTTGGCTGCGGATAAATAAATATCAACAGCCAAAGTAATGCATTTATATGTGTTTTGGCTACAGATAAATATAGTTTTTGCTGCAGTAAATTTCTTTGATCTGGTGTATGATAATAAAATCGTGGGTAACTAGCTGAAACTATAAAATGGTGTATTCCTATATTACCGATATGCATCATGAGTATAATTAAGAAACATAAAAAAAGAATAAACTCATAAACATGCATATTGATTTATTCTCGTTAATAATTTACCTATTCAGGGTCGGCACCTGTAGGCGGTGCTTCTTCCTGTAGTTTTGCGATAATCTCTTTCATTTTTGGCAAGCCAAAGTAATTGTGCGCTTCTATTATTTTAATCACCTCAGGGTGCGAAACAGAAAGATTGTATAATGAAGAGCCGGGAATGTTCCATGTATCTGATGATTCTGGAGACTTATATTTTTCTCTAGCTGGGTTTTCGATATTAGCAATGTTGGCTACTATTTCAGCTTTTTCTATAGGTGTGAACTTTTTTGAGGGGTCTTCATCGAAAATTTTGTAACTATTGTCTTTTGAATCTCCATCATAAAGTGTAAAGATAAAGTAGCTTAGTGCATAAATAAAGCGATTATCAGTAGCACTGGTATTATGTTCTACGTATTTTAATAGATTCTTTCTGATTTGTAATTTATTATGGCTGTCTTTAACAAAAAACAAATTTGCAATGTATTGACCTCTTGTTGGGTTTCCTTGTGTATGTTGTTTATAAATGGAATCCAATACCATTTTATTTATTTTTGGCTCTTTGTCATAGCCAAAGTCTGTTAAAAGTGTGGTCAAGAAATACTTTTCATTATTTAAAAGCCATGCTAAACTAGCTTTGTCATCATTGAAGATGTATTTATTTCTATGAACTTGAGAGGGTCGAATTGTGATTTTATAACTATCATCTTCGTTTATTTTAATCAAGTCTTTTAGTGTTTGAAATTCGGTAATTAAATGCTGCTTTCTCATTAGAAAATAATTTTCATTATATGCGAAAACATCTATTTCACTATTTAATAATTCTTTATAATGTTTAGACTGTTGACCAAAGAGAGTAATGTAATTGTCTGTTACATTTATTTTGTTCGGACTTTTTAAGCTCTTTATGCCAAATATTTCATTAATCTTCTGATAAAATATTTCATCGCTAACTACTTTATAACCATTATTCTTTAATCCTATAAGTAGTACTTTTGATGCTAACTCTAAATCTTTAGGCGTTAATTCATATGGATTTTCCGGATCTAGTTCATCACTTACTATCTGTTTTTGATATTCAAGATATTGTTTAATTTCGTTAATCTCATTTTTTGTTAAATTCATTTCTATTTCTTTAACTATTTGATAGTTTTTAGCGGGCTTATTTCTACAGGCAGTTAATAATAAAATAATCGTGAAGTAGATTAATGTTTTTTTTATGTACATATGATTGCTTTTAATTAGTTTTTCCATCCTGTTTGTTTTTAATGCCAATTTTTCTATTTAGTGCTGGTATATCGCTATAAATATCATTGCTATTTAATTTATCTATATCTTTAATAGTGTAGTCCACAGGTATATAAAAACCATATAATTTTTTCTGCTTACTTTTACTTGTATAATCACCATATTCACTAAATCGGATTGAATCATTTTGATTACCACCAAGAAGTATATATTTTCCATTGGTGTTTTTTCCAAACAGTAACCCTGTATGTCCATGTTTACCGTCAGTGTGTTTGTATACGACAAAACAACCGTATATAGGCTCAGGTATTTTCTTGTATTTAGAACTACTTATCGGAGCTAAAGATGAGGCTGAATTTAAATGACTATATGGAAGTTTAGTTTTTGCATTTTTTGTTTTGCTAATGCACCAATTCATGAAAGCTGCACACCATGCACCTTGTTCACCATTTGTTGGCTCAGCAGTATTTTTACAATAAGATAAATATTCCTTTGCTTTTGTATACATCGGATTTTCTGACTCCAAACAACCTTTCATCGCTTTAGCTTCATTTAAGGCTATTTCCATCCATGGCGCGCGATTACTCAATATTTTAATGTCAATATTTTTCCAGTCACATTCAACTACCTTAAATATTTTAGAAGTATAATTATCAAAAGTATTTTGCTTTAATGTATAACTGTCTCCAACTTCGTTACCTACTCCTTGTGAGATTAGTTTGGTTTCCGTAGCACTATTTGATTTCGCAATCAACCCATTCCACTTATAAAACGCCATTGAAGTTAATACCGCAATTTTAATATCCTTAGCTACAATATCAGAATTTTTAAGGATATCTACCTGCTCATATTTTAAAGTATAAACATTTGCTTTACTATAATTTTCTCTTCCTGTTAGTTGTATCAAGCCTTTTCCCCTAAAATTCCACCCGTCTCTCTCTTGTGTATTACCAATTCTATTTGCAACACTGCGGTTTTTATCCGCGTAAGCCAGATTCGCGATCATTTGCGGATTTGCTTCATGATCTTTAGTTCTTCCATATTTATAGGCATCTTCTGTATGTTTGGCGAAATATGAAAAAGGGGGACTATCCCGTTTGCCTGTTTTTTTATTTAAGTTTCCGTTGATTAAAGTATCTGCACTGTAATTCATGTTTTCTCCGCTTTTCGCATGCAGTTTAGTTCCAGATTCTACCCGGATCTGGGCAAAAAAATGTGCTTTAACCCAGCAGGTATTCAGGCCAAGATCGGCCATGTATTTGTTATAGGTGCTGGCAACTGTTGTGAGCGTAGCATCATCAGCATCTTTAAATATTTGTTTTAGTTCTGCCGTAGTAATGTCTTTATTACACCTGGGGCAATCACTATGACTGTTGCCTTCCTGATTCCCCACGCCCACCAATGCTTTACCTCCATTTGCTGGTACGTCATTTTTAAAGGCTATTAAAGTATTGCTTGTTCCTAAAAACTCCATTTCTTCTATCGTGGCATAAAAACGATGTAGTTTTTCGCTATAACTTTTCTTCCAGCTTTTGGCCAATATGAAATCAAACTCAACCATGCCGTTATCATTTAAAGGGTATTGTTTATGGTGTACAAGTGTATCTTTCCTTAAATTGTCGAACCCAAGGCGGCTTTCTTTTCTATAAATTTTAACGGATACATTTTTTGCGCTTAGGTTACGCGTGCGGATGCGGCATTTCATTTTGCTGCCGTATAGTGCTTGAATAACCGGTTTGTTGTTGGTTAAAAATTCGATGCTTACAATTTCTTCTTTGGTAACCAGTTTTAGTTTTTGTAACGGTTGAGGAATATTCCCATTTAGGATTTCATATTTTTTATCAGTCGAGTATACCTTGAAGTAAAACGCTGTTCCTTCTTTCAGCAGTTTTTTATACTTATCTGCATTGGGGATGAAATTATATTTCTCTAAATCTAATATTTGATTTTGTGTGACTTTGAACCCTGTAATTACATGGATAGCTCTCGCTTTGCCAGTGTGATCTAAATAACCATATTCTAAATTTACAATTAAACCTTCTGCCGCTTTAAATTTAATATAGGCGTGATTTGGTTCGCCCCAGCCTGTTTTTGTTTTTTTACCACCTTCGGGATATTCCCATTGTGTCAATATAATTTCAGGTTGGGCAACTGTTATCTTAACCGCTACTTTTGCGCTTGGTTGTACCATATATGCTTGTACGGTATACTCACCAGGTTCGTCAAATTGATGGGTTATGGTTTCACCTGTTTTTGATTTAAAAGCTCCCACTGGTTTACCATCAGCATTTTTGCATATCCATTTTACAGCAGCAATTTCATACGGTAGCGCGGGTGATATTTTAAAATGGTCTTTTACGCTGAAAGTTATCTCTTCTTTAATTCTTGTACTTTGTGTCGAAGTGATGATTGAAGTAATGCCGTTTTTAAAAGCCTGTATCTGTTTTGATTGTTTTGGAATACCATTAAAATGTGCAGCGACCACATAGCTGCATTCTTCGCTACAGATTACCTGACTGATGTTCCCTGTCGGGGTTAATAGCGTAGGGATACCAATTCCTCCTGTTTTGGTTACCTTCCAGGTAATAGTACTGATGTCGCCTGGGAGTGCCACGGACTGAAAAAGGCTTTGGAGTCTAAAGGTCACAGGTACATTTATTCTTACTTTTGTACTTCCATCAACTGTGGTCACGGTTTCTATCTCGTTTTCTTTAATGGTGTAAGGCCTGGTTATTCTTTTATCACCATTGGTTTTGCCATAAGCTTCGATTAAATAGGTGCCAACTTTTTTAAAGGTAATGGTGAGGGTTTCGCCTGCATCGTTTCGCAATTGCAAGGGGATGCCATTTGTATCATAGACTACCCAGTTAACTCCTTGCTTATCTGCATCGGTTGCTTTGCCAGCAAAATCGGCTTTAAAAGTAATAGGCGTATTGAGCGGTTGTTGATCGCCATAAGATAAAGATATTATCGATTTTACTGTTGGACCATCTTCATCTTCATTTTTTGCCGCTTGTTCGGTATAAATCAGTTCTTCGGTAAGCAGCGGACCATCAGCGGCCCAACTGCCAGTTTTGGCATTTTCTAATTCCTGTGCAGTAATATTGGCTTGCTGGCCATGTTGAACTATTTTTACATTGCCACCTTTTGCAGTACAAATAGCTGTGCTTTTGTCGGTCAGTACATAAGCACCGTCTGGCAGTTCTACTTTTTCATAATAATCTTTCCACTGCAATTTGGCGGTACAAGGTACAGGTTTACTTGGGTCGGGTACTTTGCATTGCCCAAAGTTTAGGTTAAGCAATTTGTTTTCTAAGGTGGTTGCAATAAATTTACTTTCACCACTATCATTAATCACATATTTGTTATGGCTAAGTACGTTCATCTTTTTCGGAGCGGGGTCTGCCGCTTGATCGCAGGTGCATTTAGCCCCGTGACATACCAATAGCTCGGTAATTTTTCCATTTTGTTTAGGCTCATCTATTACTTGTCTGTCTGATGCTGTGGATACAGTTAGGTTATCTGTAATCTTATCATCTGTTAGGCTTTCTTCGTTATTTGTTGGTTCAGTATCAGTACTCCAATCCATTTTGGCTAATTCTAATTGGTTGTTAAAGTAATCTTTAGTGTTTTTAAATAGCTGCTATTTGCTATTAACAAATAAGTGCTTTCTAAGGCATTACACCAACCAGTGATTGGGTCTATCTGATAAAACCCATCGACACTAATTTCTGTTATATCATTATCTGTCTTCGTTTTTAACCAGCTATTAAATCCTGGCTGATCAATGTTCTTGGTCCAGTTACCAGAAAATTTAATCAGTTTTTGATTCTCAGATGGTTGAAGTGCCCACTTTTCGTTAAACCAGATAGGGAACGGACATAAACCGTATGCTTCTCTTTTTCGACTAAAATTGTTTTCTACAAAGTTTGCATCATAAACTCCCCTGAAATATTCATTAAGAAATAAGTCTTGCTTGATATGTTCGGTTAATACTTCACTAGGCAACATTTTTTTATCAACCGTTATTAAGGCCGAGTCAATCCAATTTCCAGTATAAGTATTAGCCACATTTTCTCTAATGGCCAACCATTTTTGCCATAGCTCATTTTGTTTTTCAACACTCACTGGCATTCCATTAAAACCTATTTTTAAGGTTAATTGATGTAATGCTGCGGAAATCTGCTGCACGAATAAATCCACATTGTTACCAGGTAGCGCATCGATCAAACTTTGTTTGCGTATAATTTCAATATTCTGATGGCCAGACCAAAAAGATGTTTTATTTGGTAAAATGTCTATATCAAAAAGTTTAAGGGTATACTCATCTTTAAATGCTGTTTTTTCAGAGATTTCTACCTTGAAAAGCATATTTAAAGGCTTTTCCAAAGATTTATAATCAATTTTATTCATTGGATATATATTTGTTCATACAGTATGATGGGTTTACCCTGTTTGTTTTGAAGGCACATATCGATCATACTTTGTTTTATATTTACTTTGAACAATTACTTCTTGCGTTGCATTAAAATTTATACCTCCCTGGGTAGAAAACCATTTAACACTTCCTATATTTTCGGTGATGATTTTGCCGATGTATTTAATCTTTCCCATCTTAAAATAATTTAACCTTGCTGCCGCTCTTATTCACGATCTCTTTGGCACTATGAAATTCAATATTCTCTTGGGTACTATTTAGATTAATCTGTTCTGCGGTTTTTTCGATATGTGTAGCAGTTTTATTAATACTATCATTAGCTATCATGGTAATATTTTCAGCCATTAACGAATGATTTTCACCAGCATTGCTGCTTATATTTCCACCTGCATTACTGTAGATATGTTCTCCAGCAGATATCGATATATTTTGTTCGGCATTGATATCTATATTTTTAGCCCGGATACCGATATTTTCGGGAGCAGAAATCTCAATACTTGCTGCATTAGTATCAAAGCGTATAATATTTCGGTTTTTATCTGTAATGGTAATTGCTTCGGCACCAGCTGCATCATTAAATTCTATTAAATGACCACTTCTGGTTGCAATTGCTTTTAAATGGTTGTATTCATAACCACCAGCGCCGTTAATGCCATGGAAAACACTTCCCAATACAATTGGTCGGGCGATATTTCCTTCTTCAAAAGTCACGGCAACCTGATCTCCAACTTCAGGAATAAAAACAAAACCCCTGTTTGTATTTACTTGCTCGCTACTTCCGGCATCTGGCGCAATTACCCTCAGCCATTCGGTGACATCATTCGTTAGGCATTCCCATTTAAACTTTACTTTGATGCGGCCTTGCCCTTCGGGGTCATTATTATCCATTTCTGCCAACAGTATATCTGGATTTGGCTTTTTATAGTTCTTTACCATAATGCGTTCGGTGGTGGCTGTCAAGCCTGTAAAGGTATTTTCGTATCTGCCTGCAACATCTATGCGGTGATGAATGTTGGTAATCAGGAATTTACCTAGACTTTCAGTTGTAAAAGCACTTTCCTGCCTAAAACTCATAGTAATTTCGGCAATATTGCCAATACTTAGTTCGGCATTATCTCCTATGGCATTGATTTTTAGAAGTTCTGATATAGTGGCTTTTTCTTCATTCTCTACATGGCTTTTAATGTCGTTACCGTTTTCTACGCGGATGAGCGAGGGCTGGTTAAATATTTTGCTATAAGTGCGGTTCGAAGCTCGTATAGCATGAGCAAGATCGAGTATGCCGTTTGTTACGCCTGTACTTTCGCTGTGCAGCATTTCATCCTGTTTAGGGTTATATGCAAATCGTTTATGCTTGATCGGTGAAATTTCCATGGCATACTGAAGATTCTGTACATCCCTGCCATAAAAAAGCGCTACTTCTTTCTGCTTATCTGGTTTGCCAAAATTGAGCTGTTTGCCATCGTAGAAAAACCATTCATGATATTCGCCCGATAAGCGGTTCAGAAATTCAAAATCACTTTCTTTATATTGAATAAGATAATCAAGAGGTTTTTTCCTGCTGGCATTGCATACAATTTTAAGATCGTTTACAGAGGTATCTGTTGTAGCTAAGGCTACAATTTCATTTAGATCTTTACTTAGGTAAGAACCCAAATCCGGACCACGGTCTATTAAAATAGTAGGGCTGTAGCCACTTACAATTAAAACGCCATGGTAGCCATGGCTCTGTGCGAGTTCTACCTTGGTAACCAAACCAGCAAATTCTTGTAGTCTATTAACCTGATATCCGAATGAGGCTGTAAGTGTTTTACCTATGAAATCGCGGCTATTATCAAGATTGATTAAACTGGGCAAGCCAAACTGATTCTGCTTAAACCGAAGCTCGAAATAATGATGCCCATTAAATTGTTGCTCCAGATCGAATGAATCAAAATGTGTTATAGTTTTGTCTTCGATATTGATTTCGATGTTGAGTTTTTTTTCCATATAAGGGCTATTAGAAAAAACAATAACTTAAACACGAATGCTCATCTTCTCTTTTATTGCTGATGGTACCCGCTCACAACTTATTAGACAAAAGTTTAACCAAATTTTAATGTTGAGTTAATATTTGATGGGTAAGCGCTTGTTACTCCATCAGTTTTACATGGTGAAGCCCATTCTAAGTGCCTCTAACACTTGTTTTTGAGAAATGTGCTTTGTTGAAAAAAGAATAAGTATACTTTTTATAACGTAAATGAAACGAGTTTGGGTTACGACGTTTCCCCATTTCGCGCGGCCTTTGTGGAAATACTTCCTCATATTTTTTATTATTTCTACAATATGGCCTTTAAAAGGTAAAGCCTTTAAAATAGTGGTAAAAGGGCTAAGGCCAAAAGCTTTAATTACCATTTGCCTTGGCAATGGGCAATTGTTGTAAAGGCATTACAGCACTGCTTAAATAAGCGAAGTAAATAGACGGTTTGCTTTGGGCTTAAATATTTGGTAACGCAAAAATTAGTCAATCGTTTGCGCTGTTATTTATGTTGTAATGCTCATTTGCTTGTTCTACTTTTAAAGAATACAAAGCAATAAAACCGTAAAGAACCAGCACGAATGCGTATCCATTTGCTTACAAAAACACTTGTTTCAGGGCTGTTAATAAGCTTATCTATTAATAGCCGGGCCCAAAAAGAAAACACCTTTGCAAGAGGTGCCGAATATTTTGAGCTTAATGGCAAGCCATATGTAATACGCTGTGGCGAAATGCATTTTGCCCGTATGCCAAAAGCCGAGGGTAAACAACGTTTGCAAATGGCCAAAGCAATGGGTTTAAATATGGTTTGTGCTTACTTATTTGGAACATGCAAAAAAAACAGCCGATCAGTTTATATGGGGCATAAACATTTTCAAAATCTTTTGCCCCTTAATGCGCTGTAAGTAAATGGGTTTTGGTATGTAAAAGTGCGAAAGAATAGCTAGTAAAACGTTTGTTCAGTATTAACCGGATCAATTAAAAAACTAAACAATAAATATTAAATAACACAAATGGAACGTAGAGATTTTATCAAAAATGGTGCATTTACGGCTGCTGGTTTAACCATCCTGCCAACCGGAAGTTTATTTGCATCATCAGACAGTGGAAAAGTAAGAGTAGGGTATATCGGTGTGGGCGCACGTGGTATGAGCCATATTTCTGAAGGTGCCTTAAGAGACGATGTAGAAATTGTTGCAATTTGCGATACCCAGGAAAGTTCACTTAAAATCTGTCGTAATTTTATTGCCAAAAAAGGCAGACCAGCAGCAACAGAGTACACTGGTGGCTTAGATGCTTATAAAAAACTTTTAGACCGTAAAGATATTGATGCTGTAATTATTGCAACACCATGGCAGTTTCACCGCGACCAGGCAGTTGATGCCATGAAAGCTGGTAAATATGTAGGCTGCGAGGTAATTGCAGGTTTAAGTGTGCAAGATCACTGGGATATTGTAAACACTTCAGAGAAAACAGGCATGCCTTACATGACCTTAGAAAACGTTTGTTACCGTAGAGATGTAATGGCGGCTTTAAATATGGTTAGACAAGGCCTTTTTGGCGAATTGGTGCACCTTGAAGGTGGTTACCAACATAACTTAAGAAACGTACTTTTTAACAACGGTAAAGATTATTATGGCGGTGGGGTAGAGTACGGGCCAAAAGCGTTAAGCGAGGCACAATGGCGTACGCAGTTCAACATCGATCAGGATGGCGATTTATATCCAACCCATGGCGTTGGCCCTTTAATGCAATATGCTAACATTAACAGAGGAAACAGCTTTACCAGCCTGGTATCGTTCAGTTCTAAAGCAAGAGGTTTGGCTGCTTACGTAGAAGAAGTTTCTCCTGGCCACCCTAACGCTAAAATTAACTATAAAAATGGTGATGTTACCACTACAATGATCAACTGTGCAAACGGCGAAACGGTATTGTTAAGTCACGATACCCACTTGCCCAGGCCATATTCTATCGGTTTCAGGGTGCAGGGGACAAAAGGGCTTTGGATGGATGTAAACAAATCAGTGCACATTGAGCATAAATCGAAAGATCATGCCTGGGATAAAGCTGAGGAATGGTTTGCTAAATACGATCACCCGCTATGGAAAAAATATGAAGCAGAAGCTGTAGGTGCCGGCCATGGTGGTATGGATTGGTTTGTATTTAATGGATTTATCCAGGCTGTAAAACAGAAAAAACAAACACCTATCGACGTTTATGATTCAGTTACAATGAGTGTAATTATGCCACTTTCTACCAAATCGTTAAAAGAAGGAAATATGCCACAAAAATTCCCTGATTTTACAAAAGGAAAATGGAAAGATCGCAAAAATACTTTTGCTTTAGACGATAGCGGCTTTTAGTCTCGATTGCGGGTATTGCTTATGGCGTACCCGCATATTTATCCAGGTTGATCAAATGGTTTGCCTGAAACAATTTTTATTCAAATATATATTAACATCTTATGTTTCAAGCAGTTTTAGGTGCTTATGGACTTAACGCAGAAAAATTTAAAATTGAACCTTTCGGCTCGGGCTTAATTAACCATACCTGGAAAGTTTACGATGAGGCACTAGCCTATATCTTGCAGGAGGTAAATACGGAGGTTTTTCGCCAGCCTCAAAATATTGCTCAAAATATTGAGACAATAAAAAAATATCTTGATCAAACAGCCCCTAAATATTTATTTGTTGCCCCAATTACGGCTGCAAATGGAGATGATTTTGTGGTTATTGACGATCATTTTTACAGGATTTTTCCATTTGTGGAAAATTCTTGCTCTGTTGATTTCGTACAAGAGCCTGAGCAGGCTTATCACGCTGCTAAGCAGTTTGGTAAATTTACCAGGATGCTTTGTGCCTTCAACGTACAAAAATTAAAACCTACTATCGAAGATTTTCATAACCTGCCTTTACGTGTAGAGCAGTTTAAAAAAGCTTTAGAACAAGCTAGCGACCATAGGATTAGTAAGGCAAAGTTTGCTATAAAAGAGATTATCAGACATTACGATATAGAAGAGCAGTACGTGCACATGGTAGATAGTGCTGCGCTTAATTTACGTGTTGTACACCACGATACCAAAATTAGCAATGTACTGTTACAGACCGAAACTGGGGTAGGCTTGTGTGTAATCGATTTGGATACCGTAATGCCCGGATACTTTATCAGTGATGTGGGCGATATGATGCGTACTTATCTCTCAGAAGCCAATGAAGAGGAAAAGGATTTTAGTAAAATAGCCATCAGAGAAGATGTTTTTGCCGCAATACATAAAGGCTACATGGAAGAAATGGACCAGGTTTTGGCCTTTACCGAAAAACAGTTCTTTATTTATTCGGGTAAATTTATGATTTACATGCAAGCGGTAAGGTTTATAGCCGATTTCTTAAACGGCGATATTTACTATAAAACAAATTATCCTGAGCACAACTTGGTGAGGGGCTTAAACCAGATCGATTTATTGAATAAGTACATCGCCAAAGAATCGGAATATGAAGAGATTATTAAGAAAATTAATAAAAGTAGAGTAAGCGACTCTAAAACAATATTCAACTAATAAGGTAAAGGTAAGGTGTTCGGTTTTTATGCTTCATCGTTTGGGCTGGACATCCTTTTTGCCTTTAGTAAGTAGATATCAAAAAATCGTTTTCCTGCAGAACTCTATAATCTGGACACATCTTTTTTAGCTTCTTTGGCAGAGGCGATCGTCATGCTGATTTAAATAAAGCGCAAACGTTTGTTAATGTATTTGGGTAGAGAAAATCATGCTACAAATTACAGAAAGGCTAAATGGAAGCCATTAAGCCCTTTGTTCTTCGCCAAGTTTTTCAAAATAATCTTCTTCGTCTATTTCATAATCGCTTAGTTGATTGGTTTTAAATACCCAATACTTCATTAACGGATAATTAAAACCATAAGAAACAACACTATCAATTAGGAGCCTGCCCAGTTTATAATCCAGATTTAAACTTCGGTGCAATAAGTAGGTGCCAGCTGATTTTAATGAAATACTGCCCAAAACCACGGTAAAAAACCGGATTAGCTGCCCGCTGGTAGAACTGTGGTACCCATCTTTACTTTTAAAAGCCCAAAAACGGTTAATGCAAAAGTTAACAATCCCGCCCATTGTGCCAGAAATCAAGATCGAAATGGTAAAATGAATATGCAACCATTCGGTTAGCAGGATCATTAATCCATAATCAGTAACACCACCAGAAAAGGCAGATACCTGCGCTTTGAGGAAAAGTTTAACAGATGCCCAAGTCATTATTTCTTCTCCTCCTCATCTTTAGCGTCGCCCGCCTTTAAAAGTTTAAGCGTATCGATAATATTGATTACCAATAACAGCGATACCATAGCAATTGCGAAATAAGTAATGGCACCTGTAAATAAGGTTTCGACAATTAAGATAAACGAAATAATTACGCGTAATTCCGTCGGACCTAAATAGCCGGAATCGATCTGGTAAAAGCCGGTAATTTTATAACGCAGTTGAGAAATAATCATAGACCAACCGTACAATACCACAAAAAGAAATGCGAAAATCTGTGTGCCACCATCGGCGTAATAATAATAGCCCAAACCAATCAGGATAATGCTAAGCCAATCCATCACAATATCGAGTGCAAAGCCATACCATTTGCGGGGGATTTTGCGAAAGTACGCCAATCGGCCATCGAGCGAATCACCAAGCCAGTTGATCATAAAACCTAAAATTCCGATCAACAAATAACTTTTTGCATAAAAACCAGCCAGAATAAAGCTTAAAAAAACAATCAGCGACCCAAACATACCAATCCCTGTCATCATATTGGGTGTAATCCACTTAGGAACCCTTTGAAGCAAAAAAAGGATTAGCCCTTGTTCGCCCTTTCTTAAAATATTTGTCCTTTCACGGTCTGCAAATACCCTTTTGCCATCTAAATGGCCTCCTTTTAGTTTAATAATAGCCTCCAATTTAAGTGCCGACCAAAATTACGCCAAAGAGAATGGCTGTTTCTGGCCGGTAAAATTTTAAACTGATCTTCTTCGGAATACCTTTAGAATAATCAGTTATTCGCTTTAGCTTCCCCGATCTGACCAGGTAAGTAAACAATAGGGCAAATAACATAAATTTATTTTACAATTCCGGCGAAGCGCTGATAAAATACTGTTGGACTATTCTCATTTTTTGGGGCATATTTACCTGCAATGATGGGTACGTAAATTACACGCCTCCTGCTTTCCTCGCCACGTATGGCTGATTCTGCTACCCTGTGCCACAGTCTTCCATCGTGAATGGTTAAATCTCCTGCTTCGGGTAATATCGATACTTCTTCAGCATCAGGTTTATTATCTAAGAAATATTTTTTGCGGAAGAGCATCTGGTAAATACTTTGTTTATGCGTGCCAGGGATAATTTTTAATCCACCATTTTCAGGTTTTAAAGTACTCAGGTGAATGCCTATATTTAGCATGGGGTTCAGTTTAGTGCCGTAGAAAATATCCCTTAGACCATCCGTATGCCAGCCCATTTTACTGAATTTGCTTTCTGGTCCGTTAATGTAGTGGTTAAACACCATGCCGTCTTTTTCTTCGGTACCTAAACGCGCTCCATCGCCAGCCAATTGAAGCAATGCGTTAAAGCGTGGATCTAATAGGAGACCACTTAGCGTTTGATGCTGTTGGTTAATAAAGGCAAAACGTTGTACAATCGCTGAACCATCAAGATCTTTCCCGTATTTAATCGGCACGCCGTTTATTTTTTTAATATCTTCCTGTATCCATTTTTGTTCTACTTGTTTAGAAGCATCGATAATGGAAGAAACCGTTTCGGGTTTGATGAAATTTTTGAAATGGATAAACCCATTTGTGTTAAAAAAATCAAGCTGTTCTTGCGTTAATTTTTCAAATAAGGTAAAGGTTGGATACGAAGTGGCCATGTGTAAAAAATTAAAAGATTTAAGGAAAAAGGATAAATTGGAGATAGCGTTATGCGCAGCAACAGCACATTCGCATTGGCGAGTGGTTCTGTACTGGAGGAAAATAAAACATGTTTGTTTTATTTGACATAGTCTATAGAATTAGTAGTATTTAATACAAACGTAACATATTTTTAATATTACAAAGAATTTTATTTGAAATATTTTATAATATTTTTCAAGAAGGAGTTGCATTAGGGTAGAGATATACAAATAAAGACATCGTGGTGTTGGATGTTACCATCCGACACTCAGCTTTATTTTAAATGAAATAGATCTTTTATTATTGGAGCGCAATTGCAGTAATCACAGGTTACTTTGTTCCCGTGTTTCGCTTTACGCTTTCCCGAAAGTTCGGGATACCTCCTTGCTGCAGGGTAACGCTGCACCCGGGGCTAAATGGCCGAAGTAACATTTAGTATTAACGTTTGCATGGTGCACCAACGCTGTTCCTAAACCCGATTGGAACGGATGCTGGTTTCTTCAACCAGCAGGAGGGAAAGCGGGACTGAGACTGCCATTTACAGAGAACCGCTCATTTCCAAATCAATTCGGCGTTATATTACAGGTGGTGTTGGATGTTACCATCCGACACTCATGCATTAACAGGTAAATCATAAAAGTAAACTATAAGATCAGTCAGATGGTAACATCTGACTGCACAACCATTGAGCTTCTATGCCGTTACACCCCAGACTTCGGACCCCAGACCTTTTAAGTTTTATAAATCCCTGCAGCCATTTTTTCGATAAATCCCTTTGGCAGGATCCTATTGGCATAGACACTGATGATATTGGTAAAACCCGGAATAATTTCAGATTTTTTGGCAAACATTCCTTTTAACGCGATTTCAGCCACTTCATCAGGCCTCATGTTAAACTTTTCGGCCATCTTGTTAAAGGCATCTAAACCTGCCCGGTGGGCAAAACCAGTATCAACAGGGCCTGGACTCAAGCAACTTACAGAAACCGGACCATCTTTAAGCTCGAACCTTAAAGCCCTGGTAAAAGATAAAACAAAAGCTTTAGTTGCCGAATAAATGGCCAGGGTTGGCACCGCCTGGTAGGCTGCAGTACTGCAAACGTTAAGTATATAAGCCTTTTTTTCTGTTGAAAGGATTGGAAGCAATAAATGGCACAATGAAGTTACCGTAATCATGTTTAATTGACACATTTCTAACTGGGCACTTAAATCCAATTCTTCAAATTTCCCCCACAATCCATAACCTGCATTATTAATCAGGATATTAATGCCGTAATTCTTTTCTGTTATCCAATTGTATACTGCTTTTGGGGCTTGAGCCTGGCTAAGATCAATTGATAAGATATCTACTTCAACATTATATTGGTTTTTAATCTCCGTTTGTAATGCAATCAATTCGTTAGCTGAACGTGCAATAAGCAACAAGTTGATTTTTCTCCTCGCCAGCGCAATGGCCATAGATTTTCCTATGCCTTTACTGGCTCCGGTTATCAGTGCGTACTTCATCTTTGTTTCCAACATTTTTTACTTCAAACGGTTTAACGCAAATATCAAATAAATTAAATCTTATGCCTTATTTATTTTAAAATGATGAATGATTAAACACCAAGTAAGTATCTTTTTTGAGTTATTATTTTTAACAAGTCTAAATAATGCTAGCTTTGCCAAAATTTAAAAATTGCATGAAACACCAATACATAAAATTTTTCGCTACTGCTCTTATATTATTATCTACAGTAACCCTCTTTGCGCAAACAGGGAAGGGCATAATTAGTGGGAAAGTTGTCGACTCGTTAGGAAACAGCGTACCCTTTGCCAACATACAGGTTAAAAAGCAAAATCTTAAAACCACTTCAGGCAAAACCGGTGCATTTAAGTTAACAGATGTTCCGGCAGGAAACCAGCAGATCAGGGTTTCGATTACAGGCTACGATCAATTTGAACAGGTGGTATCGGTAATTGCAAATGATACCATTCAGGTAACTTTTGTTTTAAAAGAGCAGCACTCAGAACTTAACGATGTAATTGTTTCTGCAAGTAGACGACCTGAATCTTTGTCGCAAACACCATCTTCGGTAACAGTGCTTACAGCAAAGGAATTGAATACACAATCTACAATTAGTCCGAATTTAGCTAATATCCTTTCATACAGCGTACCTGGATTGGGTTTTTCTACCAACCAAACGGGTAACTCTGGTCAAACTTTGCGCGGGAGAAATGTTTTGGTGTTAATTGATGGTATTCCGCAATCTACTCCATTAAGAGCAGGCGGAAGGGATATCCGCAGTATCGATCCTTCGGTTATAGAGCGTGTTGAAGTGATTAAAGGTGCCACCGCCATTTATGGTAATGGTGCAGAAGGAGGTTTGATTAATTACATTACTAAAAAAGCCGATAAAGGAAAATCATTCGGAGGTTATTCTCAGGCCGGAATTACAGGAAACTTAAAAGGCGATAGCACCATAGGCTACCGCTTTTCGCAACAGCTTTACGGCAAAACAGGTAAGTTCGATTATCTGGTAAGTGGTATGTTCGAAAAAACCGGTGTTTTCCGCGATGCTGAAGGCTTGGTAATTTCACCTGAGTATGGTTTAGGTGAGACTAAATCTTACAATGGCTTTGTAAAACTGGGGTATAACTTTACTCCAAAACAGCGTTTGCAGGTGATGTATAATTATTTCAGTTCCAGGCAGCATTCTAAATATTTAACCAAAGATGGTGTTTACGGTCAATCGCCGGCTATTGGTATTTATGGAACAAGATTGGGTGAAGATGAAGGAACAAGATTTAACCATAATGCTAATTTACAATACACCAATCAGCAGATTTTCGGTAAAACAGATTTAACGGCCAATGTATATTATCAGGACTTTTATACCATTTATTCTAATTCTGCATCATTTTTCGGGAGTGGCCAATCGGCCATTACTTCAACAAAAAAGGGGGCAAGGGTAAACCTGAATACACCTTTTGATATTGCAGATCGGGTACCAATGCAATTGAACTATGGTTTGGATTTAATGAACGATAAAACTGCTCAAAGCTTAACCGATGGCCGTTTATGGGTACCTAATATGAATATGGTAAATTTTGCACCTTACTTACAGGCTTCTGCAACTTTCATTAATGATTTAACCATAAAAGGAGGTTTAAGGGTAGAAAATATTAACATTGACGTAGACGATTTTAATACCCTGGCTACCGGTGCAAATGGTGCAGGAAGTATAGCGGTGCAGGGCGGTAAATTAAATTATAATGCTTTGGTGTTTAATGCTGGCGCACGTTATTCGAAATTCAAGTTTTTTAACCCTTTTATCAGTTATGCACAGTCGTTCTCGGTGTTTGAGCTGGGTAGGGTGTTAAGGGCAGCAAAAAGCAATACCTTATCGCAGTTAGAAACTAAACCAATCATTGTAAACAATTACGAAGCTGGTTTTAGCAGTACCGTAGGTAAACTGAATTTCAGCGCTGCTTATTATTACAGCACGTCTAAACTGGGTGCCAATCTTTTAGAGGTTAATGGAACCTATATCTCGCAACGTATTCCAGAGCGTGTATATGGATTTGAAATCCAGGCTGATTATCAGGTTCTACGCGACTTGAGCATCGGTGGTAATTACGCACAGGTAGAAGGAAAAGGCGATGTAGATGATGATGGCAATTTTAACGGAGAGAAAGATGTATATTTAAACACAACCCGTATCCCGCCATCAAAAACCACCGTTTACCTTAAATATTCAGGCATTAAAAACTTAAGTTTAGATGTAAACTGGATGCGTGTAGGAAATCGTGACCGCTTTAAAACCAATGCGGCAGGTAAATATTTAATCGGCGAAGGTCCGGTAAAAGCATTCAACTTATTTAATGTTGCAGCAGTATACCAGGTTACGCAGCCTTTAAAACTATCGTTAGGTATAGAGAATTTATTGAATAAAGTTTATTATCCTGCCATTTCTCAGTTTTATGGTAGCAATGTGAATTATGTAAGAGGGAATGGGCGCCGATTTAACCTATCATTAGGCTACGCTTTTTAGACAATGAAGAACAGGAATTTTAAAAATACCATCAGGAACATTCATCTCTGGCTCGGCCTGGCGACTGGCCTGGTGGTATTTATTATTAGTGTAACTGGTGCGCTGTATATCTTTGAAGAAGAAATCAGAGATTTTACACAAAAAGATTTCCGCTATGTAGGGCTTCAACAGAAGCCTTTTGTAGGTTTAGATCATATCATTTCAAACTTCGAAAAGTTATCACCCAAAGATCAGTTAAGGTTGATCAGAATTGAAGATGGGTTCTCAAATGCTACGGTAGAGATTACCACCAAAAAGGGCATTGTTTACTATTTTAACCCTTACAATGCAGCTTTAATAAAAAAGGGTGGGGAAGATTGGCTTCAAGTTGTAGAGCATATTCATACCTCCCTGTTGCTGGGAAAGACAGGAAAGTTTATCATGCAATGGTCGGTGGTTATTTTTGTGCTAATGCTGATAACAGGACTGGTGCTTTGGTTTCCTGGTCAAATGCGATTATTAAAACAATCTTTAACCATTAAAAGAAAAGCCTCTTTTAAACGGCTAAATTACGATTTGCACAACGTACTGGGCTTTTATGCATCAGTTGTGCTATTGATTACTGCTTTAAGTGGTTTGTACTTTGCTTTTAAAGAGGTGAAAAATGCGGCTAGCTTTCTTACCGGGAGCAAATTAGGACAAGGCAAAGCCATCGTTTTAGCCAAACCTACATACATCGATTCGGTACCTGTACGTTACAATAAAATTTATACTGAAGCTAAAATTAAATACCCTGGAGCTATTTCCACTAGTTTTTCGTTGCGTGGTAAAGGTGAACTGCGATTAAGAATGATTTATCCCTACCGCTGGGCACGCAACCAGAATACCTTTTTTTATGAGGAAGCTACAGGCACAATGATCAGGGCTAAGCTGTATAAAGATTTTAACGGGGCCGATTTAATAGAAGCCACCAATTATGATCTGCACACGGGCAGACTTTTGGGCCTTCCGAATAAAATTCTTTCTTTGTTAGCTGCGTTGATTGCAGCGAGTTTGCCTATTACTGGTTTTATTATCTGGTGGAAGAAAAGGAAAAAGCCCAGGAAAGCTAAACCCATTCTGACCTCAAGGTAAATCGAAATCCAAGTCGCAGTGAGACCAGTTCTGTATTAAAACTTAAAGTCATTTATTAAATTGCTCTGCATATGCTTTAAGCTGGTTCAGTCCCGATTGACAGAATTCCTGTTGCATGGTCATATCAAGGCCTGGAACGGGTTCAAAGATTTCGGTCAGTGTAACGGGGTTATTTCCAGTAAAAGTGATCAGGCTTTTCCGCTCATCATCTAATGTATAAGCAATTCGCTCATGCTCAATAATTTCGGTGTAAGTTCCGCTAAAGTCAAAGTTTTCGGTTCCGTCTTTTTTAGCCATAACGTATAAAAACCCACCTCCTTCTATCAGGTTATTTTCAATTTTCTTGTTGATCCATTCGGCTGATGGCGCATTCCACTTGGCAATATGTTCAGGTTCATTCCAGATTTTCCAAACCAGACTAATGGGTTTATATATCTGAATACTGGCAGTTAAAGTATTCTTAAAATCCATGGCGCTTTAATTTTTTATAAAAATAACTGCTTGTACGTACAATTAAATGGTCATTAAAGACAAATTTAGAGGTGATTTGAGCAGGGATTTAAAAGAAACTAAAATAAAAAACAGCTATTTTTATATCTGTTTTTCAGACTTAAGGTGTATGATTATCTAGATGAAGCAAACAAAAATTGCATCATTGGTGTACTTATAGTTCCTCTAACACGGGAGTAATTGGAAAGGGGTAAACATGGATGTGGTTACCCTTTTCTCTTTTAACAACATTTTAAACAGCTAACTTGTTTAGTTCATTTTGTTCAATATTGTTTGTCTGAATCCTAAATTAACAACAATTGTTTTACAACAAAGAACAAAAGAGAAGACACATCTGACCATGCTTAATTGGTTTCAACAACCATATAACATCTATTTTTCATCCCTCCATATTTTTTGTACCCTTGTAAAAAAAATAAAAATGGAGAAACCACTTGTTAATATAACTTATTGCCCTAAATGCGGCTGGATGTTGCGTTCGGCTTACATGGCACAAGAAATTTTAACCACTTTTGTTGATGAAGTAAAAGGCGTAGTTTTAATGCCGAGTGAAACATCTGGTGTTTTCACGGTACTGATAGGCGAAAAGTTAATCTTCGATAGAAAACAAATGCAACGCTTTCCTGAAATTAAAGAATTAAAACAGCTTATTCGTGATGAAGTGAATCCAACCATGAACCTTGGACACTCTGATGTTAAATAGTAAACATTTAAGTTTAAAATCTAAATAATTGACCGAATAGTTGGTAGACTACATGATCATCTCAGTCGCGAATAGGATTTTGTAAATTGTTATCTTAAAGCTAAGATCAGTTTGCCTGATTTGATTCTGAAATAGTAGGTTAAAGAAGTTCTGCTTCTTAAAACTTCAATGGTTTTAATGGCGCCAGAACTGCCCCATGTGTCAGAAATAAGATCACCAACTTTCAGTTGTTCTAGCCTATGGATGGGCGTCAATGCATCAATAAGTGTCATAGTAACAAAAATAAGCCAATATATTTTTAGATGGGACTTTTGTTTCAAAATATACATTTCATGTTTATGTGTAATGATAAGTACCACGGTTTCTGTCTGTAAATGAGTAGGTGTTGTAGGCTGAATTATTAAAATGTAGGTAGAATAACATCAAGATAGGACAGCGCTGTTTTAATGTAGGAGAAATATTACGATTTTTACTATTTAATCCTAAACAATAGCCGATATCTGAGTTTTAGGAAAATATGTATATTCGTTTCCTGCCATGCATACCACGGTACGGTTTCTCTATGTTCCTTATTCAGAAAAAAACTGCTTGCTTCATATTTTTTTTATGGATGGGCGCAGTTGTTTGTTTTGCACAGTCTACAGCTATTCGCCTTAAATATTTGGGTGTAGAAAGTGGCCTGTCTAATAATGTGGTAAACTCTTTGTATTTAGATCATTTTGGGTTTATGTGGATGGGTACCTATGATGGATTAAACCGTTACGATGGCTATCATTTTAAGGTTTTTAGAAATGGCTGGGGCGATGAACATTCATTAGTAAATAACCATATTACGGTACTGAATGGTGATGCGAAAAACAAGGTTTGGGTAGGGACGCAAAAGGGCGTTTCTTACTATGATTACGCCGATTCCAAGTTTCATCAATTAATTTATCTAGACAAGGGAAGAAAAAATGAAGTAAGTTATGCCATTAATTCCATTGCAATAAGTAAAGCTTTAGCTGTTTATGTAGCTACAGAAGAAAAAGGCCTGTTTATGCTCGGAAAGAATAGCAGCATAGCAGAACGGATCCCATATGGTAAAAATTTCGATTTTACTGTAAAGGCTTTATACGTTGACGAACAAGAAACCCTATGGCTTTTTATAAAAGATGTGGGTCTTTGCAGATATGATAATGATAAACATAAACTCCGTTTAGTAACGCCTGCCATACGTTCAGTAACATGCATTACAAAAGGCACTAATCAAACACTCTGGGTTGGAACAGAGCATGGACTTTTTCAATTTGATAAAACCAATAGTAGCCTTACCAGGTTTAACCAGCATTTAAGCAATGAGAATATCATGAGTCTGTTGTTTGATCGGCAACAAAAACTCTGGATTTCGACTGATGGGGGAGGAATTGCTGTTTACAATACAAAAAATCATAAAACAAATTACCTTTCTGCGGGAAAAGAAAAAGGCTTACTGAGCAGTAATTCTGTTGCCCAGGTTTACGAAGACCGCGAATCTAGAAAGTGGATTGCAACCTTACGTGGCGGAGTTAACATCATCGATCCAGAAAACGAGCAGTTTACCACCATTAAACATGATCCATTAAAAAGCAATTCCTTAATTAACAATTTTGTACTCTCCTTTAGCGAAGATGAAAACAAAAACATCTGGATCGGCACTGATGGAGGTGGTTTAAGTGTTTGGAACAGAAAGCAAAACACTTTTGCTAATTATGCCAAAACCAGCGATCCAAACGCTTTAACCAGTAATTTTGTAACCAGTATTTTAAGCGATGCAGATCACAACGTTTGGGTGGCCAGTTTTAGTGGCGGGATAGATCGTTTTAATAAAACAACCGGAAAATTTGTTCACTATAACTGTTATAATACTTTTAAAGGCGTTGATGACATTAACATTTGGAAGCTTTATCAAGACAAACAACAAAATATTTGGGTAGGCACCACAAAAGGTGGTGCATTGTATCGTTACAATAAAATTGCCGATAAATTTGAACTTTTTGACCATAATCTAAAGGACATCCACAGTTTGTTTCAGGATTCGAAAGGCAGACTTTGGGCAGGGAATTATACCGAATTGATCGAAATTGATCCAATAAACAAAAAGCATAGCTATACGAAGATCAATTTCGCCATCAGGGCCATTCAGGAAGATTTTAATCACCAAATATGGATCGGTACCGAAGGTGGAGGTTTATTGCTTTTTGATCCGGAAACAAAAAAAATAAAACGATATATCCAGAGCGATGGATTACCAAGTAATTCGGTGCTCAATATCCTTCAGGATGCCCAAGGTAATTTGTGGTGTAGTACTTACAATGGTTTATCAAAATTTGATGTTACACATAATAGCTTTAAAAACTATTATGCTACCGATGGCTTACAAAGCAATCAGTTTAATTATAATGCTGCATTAAAACTTGCAAACGGTAACTTTTTGTTTGGTGGAATTGGTGGCTTCAACTTGTTTTCGCCCGATAGCATTAAGAAAAACAAACGGATACCAAAAATGGTGCTGACCGATTTTAGGATCAATAATATTCCGCTCGATCAGGATTCTGGTTATAACGATATCTCTGTTGTTAATTTGGCACGCATAGAAATTCCATTTAGTGCTGCGGTGATTTCTATAGATTATGCAGCAATAGAATTCTCTTTTCAGGATCAGATTTCTTACGCCTATTACCTCGAAGGTTGGGATAGAGACTGGAATTATGTAAACAAACTAAGCACAGCCTATTATTCCAGGTTAAATGAAGGTGAGTACAAACTGCACATTAAAAGTACAGATACGGAAGGTGCCTGGAGCAACAATGAAAAGATTGTAATAATTAAGATTTTACCCCCTTGGTACCGCACCTGGTGGGCCTATACCATTTACATTATTATAGGATCTTCCCTGTTTTATATTTTTCAGACCTATCGCAACCGCCAGAGAAGATTAAAACACGAGGTAGAGATTACCAATCTTAAAATGGAGCGTGAAAAAGACCTGAATGAGAAAAAACTGAATTTCTTTACCAATATTTCGCACGAGCTGAGAACGCCATTAACCTTAATTGTTAATCCGATTAAAGATATTATCCATAAGAAAGACCCAGGGCAAGAGAAAAACGATTTAAATATTGTTTACCGTAATTCGAGGCGTTTGTTAAGCCTGGTAGATCAATTACTATTATTTAGAAAAACGGAGAGTGAGAACGACGCCTTGAAGATTGTGAGGATCAACCTCTACAAATTTACAAACGAGATTTTCCTCTGCTTTAATTATTTGGCAAAGCAGAACCATATCGAATATACTTTTGAGTGCGAGGAAGAAGAACTGGATATTTATGCAGATAAAGACAAACTCGAAATCGTTTTCTTTAACCTGCTTTCTAATGCACTTAAATTTACCCCAAAAGGCGGTTTTGTGAAATTTAGCGTTAAAACCCTCGGTATGCGGGTACAGATTGAGGTGAGCGATAGTGGTCCTGGCATACCGGCGCATGTGGGTGAAAAGCTGTTCGATAAATTTTATAAGGTAATGTCGAACGAATCGCTGAAGATGGGTTTCGGTATTGGTCTTTACCTGGCCAAAAACTTTGTAGAATTGCATAAAGGGAAAATTTCGTTCCGCTCCAATCAGGGGATGGGAACCATATTTTTGATCGATATTCCGGTTGGGGAACCAAACCTGCAGCAAAGCGGTGTTTTCCAAAACGAATTAACCTATGTAAATGAACTCATTGCGCAAGAGGAAGAAGCAGAAAATAACGATGCCGAGAATGTGGGCAACCTCGAATTGCTCATTTCAGATTTACACTCCATCTTGGTTATTGATGACAATCCCGAAATTATTGATTACATCAAGCATATTTTTCAGGATAACTTCAAAATTTACAAGGCCGAAAATGGTACAGATGGATTAAAACTCTGTAAAGAATATTTGCCTGATATCGTGATATCTGACGTAAACATGGATGGCCTTAACGGTATCGAACTCTGTAAGGCGATTAAAGAGGATTCTGCCTTGAGCCATATTCCGGTAATTCTGTTAACCGGCGACCCTAGTCCGGAGGTAAAACTTAAGGGAATCGAAGTTGGTGCCTACGATTTTATCAGTAAACCCTTCGATAAAGAGCTTTTTACAGCCAAAATTAATAGCATTATTAAAAACAGGACCAATCTTCAGTCTTATTTCTACAATGAAATAACCTTGAAGAGTGATGCCCATAAAGTTTCTCATGAGGATAAGGGCTTTCTTCAAAAGTGCATTACCATTATAGAAGAAAACCTGATGGAAGACAGTTTTAACGTAAAAATACTGGCATCTGATCTTGGAATGAGCCATTCTAATCTCTACAAAAGGATCAAGGCCACTTCAGGCCAGTCTATAAACGGTTTTATCCGTTTTATCAGACTCAGAAAGGCTGCCGAATTGTTAATAAATACCAATTTAAATATTAACGAAGCTGCCTTTAGAGTAGGTATAAATGATAGTAAATATTTTAGAGAGCAGTTTCAAAAACTGTTTAAATTAACGCCATCAGAGTTTATTAAGAAACACCGAAAAAGTTTTCATAAATATTATAATATTAATGCCACAACATAAAAGTTACGCTATTTTGGGCTTTTAAAGGCGTTTATCTTAAAACGCCCCCTGCAAAGTATGATTTAGCCCCCTGTGTAAAGCTTAAAAATTTCGGTACTTCGGCTTTCACCAAATGTAAGAAACAGAGCAGCCTAAACCGCATAATGTATCAATCTCTAAATAAAAGTATATTTCTAATCTGTGCATTCATTGGCATTAACCTGATGAGTGTTGCACAAGAAACACAACTGAGTACTATTGCCAGTAACGGCTGGGCAAACAACTCTGTAAATACTGTTATTTTTCGTAAAAATTCTTTAATCAGCTTTAAAGATAACCAGTATACTGCTTATTATGATCAAGAACAAAATGTAGTATTGGCCAAACGCAAAATTGGCTCAACCCGTTGGATATTAGTTACCACGCCCTATAAAGGCGATGCCACCGACGCTCATAAATCAATTAGTATCATGGTAGATGGTGATGGCTTCCTTCATATTGCCTGGGGCCAGCATAATAACAATCTAAACTATGCCAAATCAGTTTCAGCAGGTTCATTAACTTTAGGGAATAAAGAAGTTATGCTTTCCGTAAAGGAAAATAAAGTCAGTTATCCTGAATTTTATAAGCTGGCCAATGGCGATCTCTTGTTTTTTTACCGCGATGGGGGCTCTGGAAATGGAAACCTGATGATAAACCGTTATAATCTGAAGACCAAGAAATGGACACGTGTACAGGATGGAATGATTGATGGCGAAGGACAGCGAAATGCATACTGGCAGGTAGCCGTAGATCAGGTTGGAACCATCCATTTATCGTGGGTGTGGCGCGAAAGTCCTGATGTAGCCAGTAACCATGATTTATGTTATGCCAAATCAACTGATGGAGGTTTAACCTGGTTAAAATCTACCAATGAAAAATATAGTCTTCCCATCACTGCCGCCAATGCAGAATATGCATTTAAAATTCCGCAAAAAAGCGAGCTGATTAACCAGACATCGATGTTTGCCGATGCCAAAGGCAAGGTATTTATTGCTGGTTATTGGCGTGGGGCAAATGAAACCGGTCCTCAGTATCACCTCGTTTTTAAAACAGATGGGAATTGGGAAGTAAGCAACCTTAATTTTAGAAAAACGGCTTTTAGCTTAAGTGGTACTGGTACAAAACAGATTCCAATTTCGCGGCCACAGATTATTGTATGGTCAAATGGCGGACATTATGCTGCAGGTTTATTGTTTAGGGATGCTGAACGTGGAAACAAGGCATCTATTGCTTTAAACGATCATCTTGGATCAGAAAACTGGAAAATCAAAGACCTTACCGAAACAAGTATGGGCGATTGGGAACCCACTTACGATACCGAACTTTGGAAAAATAAAGGGATTTTGAGTCTGTTTATGCAAAATGTTACCCAAATAGATGGCGAAGGGAAAGCAAATCAGGCGCCAACCCAGGTACAGGTATTGGATTGGAAACCAAAAAAATAAACAGAATTACCCGGGAAATGAAGCATCAATTAACAAAATATCGTATTCTTTTATTGCTGATATTTTTATCAAGTACGATAATCGCACAACCTAAAAAACGTGCTGGTCGCATAGCCGAATCAAAAGAAAACACAGCTTATTTATTTACCTATTTCACCGGAAACGCTAAAACAGAAGAAGCAATCCGTTTTGCAGTGAGCACCGATGGTTATCATTTCAAAGCTTTAAACAACAATAATCCGGTCCTTTCTTCCGAAAAAATTAGCAGTACTGGTGGCGTTCGCGATCCACATATTTTGCGTGGAAAAGATGACAAAACCTTTTATATGGTGGCCACCGATATGGTTTCGGCAAATGGCTGGAACTCGAACAGGGCAATGGTATTGTTGAAATCGAACGACCTGATCGACTGGACATCAAGTGTAATCAATATTCAAAAACGTTTTCCAAATAATGAAAACCTGCTTCGGGTTTGGGCCCCGCAGACCATTTATGATAAAGTGGCAAAAAAATATATGGTTTACTGGTCTATGAAACATGGCGGGGAGCCTGATAAAATTTATTATGCTTACGCCAATGCAGGCTTTACAGATTTGGAAACAGCTCCAAAACAGCTCTTTTTTAGCCCAACCAATGGTTCTTGTATCGATGGCGACATTATTTACGATAAGGGGAAATACAATTTATTCTTTAAAACAGAAGGAAATGGCAATGGCATAAAAAAAGCAGTTTCCGATCAGCTAACTACAGGTTATGTGCAGCAGGATAAATATTTACAACAGACAAAAGAGGCTGTAGAAGGAGCTGGTGTTTTTAAACTCAACCATAGTGACGAATATATTCTGATGTACGATGTATATATGAAAGGCCGCTATCAGTTTACCAAAAGCAAAGATCTGGCAAATTTTAGTGTAGTGGATCAAGATATTACCATGGATTTTCACCCAAGGCACGGAACTATTTTGCCTATTAATCAGCAAGAGCTAAATAGGTTGCTCAATCAATGGTATACTGTCGAATCTGTTTTGCAAAGTCCACAGAATAAGGCAATCAACCAAAATAATATTGTTTTAGATAGCATGAACCAAAAACTTTATCTGCCTGTAAATTATGGGACTGATTTAAAAGCTTTTGATCCGCAGTTTAATACCTTTAATCAAATCAGTATCACACCAAAAGGAAAATTAGATTTTACTAAAGGCCCTGTAAAAATTAAGGTAGGTATTGCCAATCAACAACCTAAAACTTATTCGGTAAGTGTAGCTGTAGCCAATAACCCTGTTTTAAAAGGTTATTACGCAGATCCGGAAATTATATATTCCAATAAAACAGGTAAATATTACATCTATCCAACCAGCGATGGTTTTAACAACTGGAGTGGTACTTATTTTAAAAGTTTTTCATCAACTGATCTCGTTAACTGGACAGATGAAGGTAAAATATTAGACCTTGAAAAAGATGTCTCGTGGGCGAAAAAAAATGCCTGGGCACCTACCATTATCGAAAAGAAAGCGGACGGTGCGTATAAATATTTCTATTATTTCACAGCAGCGCAGAAAATTGGAGTTGCTGTTGCTGATCATCCGGCCGGTCCGTTTAAGGATAGCGGAAAAGCTTTAATTTCAAGCAAACCAAAAGGAATAAAAGGCGGTCAGGAGATCGATCCTGATGTATTTACTGATCCTAAAACCAATAAAAGTTACCTTTATTGGGGAAATGGGTATATGGCTGTTGCACCATTAAATGAAGATATGGTTTCGATCGATACCAATGAGATTAAAATTATTACACCAAACAAGGGTTTTAGAGAAGGTACCGAAGTTTTTTATCGTAATGGGAAGTATTACTTCTTATGGTCTGAAGATGATACCCGGAGCGAAAATTATAGGGTACGTTATGGCTTTTCCGATTCGCCTGTAGGAAAAATAACCATTCCGGATAATAACCTGATTCTGGCAAAAGATGTAGCACAAGGTATTTATGGAACAGGGCACAACAGTATAATAAAAGTTAACGGAAAAGATGAATGGTATATGGTTTACCATCATTTTACCCGACCAAAAGGAATCTCAATGGGGAGTGCTGCAGGCTATAACCGCGAAGTTTGCATCGATAAAATGGAATTTAATCCTGATGGAACCATTAAACCCGTAATACCAACCATAAACGGCATTAAACCAATACACTAATGAATTTAAAATTGTATCAAGCGCTTTTTTTATTGTTGTTTTTTAGCAGCACAGCTGTAAATGCACAAACTTCAACTTCAAAAGAGGAAGTGCTCGAAATGATCGATCGTGCAAATACCTACTGGCAAAGCAACAATAAACCGCAAGTACGCGCTTTTTGGGATCATGCTGCTTACCATACCGGAAATATGGAGGTTTATGGAATTACCAGGAACAAAGCTTACCGTAAATATTCAGAAGATTGGGCTGTTTATAACAAATGGATGGGCGCAAAATCAACTGATAAATCCAACTGGAAATATAAATATGGCGAAACAGATGAGCATGTACTGTTTGGCGATTGGCAGATCTGTTTTCAAACCTATATCGATTTATACCACTTAAAACCTGAAGAATATAAAATTGCAAGGGCAAAAGAGGTAATGGAATACGAAATGGGCACGCCCAATAACGATTACTGGTGGTGGGCCGATGGCCTGTACATGGTAATGCCTGTTATGACCAAACTTTATAAAGTAACTGGAGACCAAAAATACCTCGATAAACTGTACGAATATTTTACCTATGCGAATAGCATTATGTACGATAAAAAGGAAAAACTTTATTACCGGGATGCCAAATATGTTTATCCGAAGCATAAAAGTGTAAACGGCAAGAAAGATTTTTGGGCAAGAGGCGATGGATGGGTGTTTGCAGGTTTAGCGAAAGTGTTAAAAGATCTACCCCTTAACGATCCACATCGGAACGAATACCTAAGCAAGTACCAGAATATGGCCAAAGCAATTGTTAAAAGCCAGCAGTCAGAAGGCTATTGGACCAGAAGCATCCTCGATCCGCAACATGCCCCTGGACCAGAAACCAGTGGGACAGCTTTTTTTACTTATGGTTTGTTATGGGGAATAAACAACGGTTATTTAAAAGAAAAAAAATATTTACCTGCAGCACAAAAAGCATGGATATATCTAACCAAAACCGCATTACAACCTAACGGTAAACTGGGTTATGTACAGCCGATAGGAGAGAAAGCCATTCCGGGTCAGGTGGTTGATGTAAATTCTACAGCGAATTTTGGCGTCGGGGCCTTTTTATTGGCTGGTTGCGAAATGTACCGCTATTTATCACACAAAAACTAAATTTTTACAGGAAAAAATGAGACTTAAAAATATTTTAATTACGGGTTTATTGATCGTCTTTGCTGGTGGTTCAGTATTTGCGCAAAAGAAAACCAAGAGTACAAAAAATGTGGTTTTAACCGATCGGCAGTTTTGGTTGCAACAGATGGATAAGATGGTGAAACCTGTTTTGTATAACCTGGCTAAAGACAGCCTGCGTATTGCGATGCCAAAAATTACATCTATCCATATTGATAATAAAGAACACCGCATTAAAGTACAATATGTAGAAGTTTTGGGTAGGGTTTTAAGTGGTATTGCGCCATGGTTACAGTTAGAAGGAGGTTCTACGGAAGAAGTAGCTTTAAGGAAACAGTACCGGGAGTGGGCCATTCAAGGATTAAAAAATGCTTTAGATTCTAATGCTAAAGATTTTATGAATTTCGATATCGGTGGGCAACAACTGGTAGATGCTTCTTATGTTGCATTGGCTTTGGTACGGGCACCTTGGTTGTGGGAAAATCTGGATAAGAAGAACCAGGAACTGATGATGAAATCGATCGTTACCACCAGAAGATTCAAACCTGTTTTTTCTAACTGGTTACTGTTTTCTGCCATGAATGAAGCATTTCTGGCTAAGTTCGGTTATAGCTGGGATCCTATGCGGGTTGATTATGCCCTACAGCAAATGGAACAATGGTACACAGGCGATGGAATGTACACAGATGGAACATCCTTTGCATTCGATTATTACAATAGTTATGTTATCCACCCTTATCTGGCTACTTTGGCCAATATCATTGGTGCTAAAACGAACAGTTATAAAGAGATGTTCGAGAAAATTAAGAAGCGTAATGAACGGTATGCCATCATTCAGGAAAGATTAATCAATGCTGATGGTACTTACCCTGCAACTGGTCGCTCCATCATTTATCGTGGTGCAGCATTTCATCATTTGGCCGATATGGCCTGGAGAAAAGCGTTGCCAAAACAGTTAAGTCCAGCTCAGGTACGTTGCGCTTTAACCGCCGTAATCAAAAAAACTTTAGAAAGCCCAACTACCTACAAAAATGGTTGGTTAACTATAGGTTTATATGGCGATCAGCCCAATCTGGGCGATTTCTATAACAACCAGGGAAGCCCATATATTGCTTCAAATATCTTTTTGCCATTAGGTTTGTCAGAAGCAGACCCTTTTTGGGCCAACCCAGAAGAGAAATGGAGTGCGCAAAAGATCTGGAGTGGAGAGAATTTTGAAAACGATCACAGTGCCAGTTTAAAATAAATAGCAGATAGCTATACAATTGAAAAAGATGTGGGTAAATTACCGTCTTTGTAACGTTAAAAATTATTTGATTAAAATGATGAATAAGAGAATCAGTTTTGTTTTAGGATTTATTGCCTTCAGTTTAGGACTAAATAGTTATGTTTCAGCACAACAAACATATACTTCTTTTACTCCCGGTAAAATTTGGAAGGATGATAAAGGTGTTCATATTAACGCCCATGGTGGAGGCATTGTCGAATATAAAGGCGTTTACTATTGGTTTGGTGAACATAAGATTGAAGGTGAAAAAGGCAATACGGCACAGGTGGGCGTACATTGCTACTCATCAAAAGATTTATACAATTGGAAAGATGAAGGTATTGCACTCCCGGTTTCGGAAGATCTGAAAAGTGACATTGCTAAAGGCTCGATCCTGGAGCGCCCAAAAGTGGTGTACAACAAGAAAACCAAAAAGTTTGTGATGTGGTTTCACTTAGAACTTTTAGGCAAAGGTTATGCAGCAGCAAGATCGGGTGTTGCGGTGGCCGATCGCCCAACCGGGCCATATACTTTTATCAAAAGTTATCGTCCAAACCCAGAGAAAATGCCTTTCTACGCAGCAGGAACAGCTGAAAAAGATATGGTGAATTGCCAGCAACCAGCCAATAAAAGTGATGGTTTTTTCTGTAGGGATTTACCCGGTGGACAAATGGCGAGAGATATGACCGTTTTTGTAGATGATGATGGAAAAGCCTATCATATATTCTCTTCAGAAGAAAATTTTACGTTGCATTTGGCTGAATTAACCCCTGATTATTTAGGGCATACAGGAAAATTTATCAGAATTTATGTGGGGCAGCAAACAGAAGCACCAGCTTTGTTTAAGAAAAACGGAACCTACTATATGGTTGGTTCGGGCTGTACAGGCTGGGCGCCAAATCCGGCAAGATGGTTCAAAGCAAGCTCCATCTGGGGGCCTTGGACTTACATGGGGAATCCATGCCGGGGCGAAGGAGCTAAGCTAACCTATGGCGGGCAGAGTACGCATGTATTGCCAGCACCAGGCAAAAAAGGAGAGTTTATTTTTATGGCCGATAAATGGGAACCGAAAAACGCCATTGATGGCCGTTACTTATGGTTGCCAATCAAATTTGAGAACGATAAAATTTCGATAAACTGGGCAGATGAATGGGATCTGAGCGTGTTTAAAAAGTAGAGAAAAAACAAAATTTTTATATAAATCTTGGTGATGAATTGCGTAAAAATGCGCAAATGGGACTTTTTTTGCCCAAAATTCGGGTCATCTTAAAACAACTTTAAAAAATGAAAGCAAAATTATTATGGTTGGTGGCGATATGTTTCTCCTTATCAGCTTTTGGCCAACAAGCTAAACATACGTTTAAGCTAGGAGAAACAGACTTTCTATTAGATGAAAAACCCTTTCAGATAATTTCTGGGGAGTTACACTATCCCCGTGTACCAAAAGAGGCCTGGCGGGCCCGTATGAAGATGGCCAAAGCAATGGGGCTAAATACGATTGGTACTTACGTATTCTGGAATCTGCACGAACCACAAAAAGGAAAATTCGATTTTTCGGGCAATAATAATATTGCCGAATTTGTGAAAATCGCCCAACAAGAAGGCCTTTGGATTATCTTAAGACCAAGTCCTTACGTTTGTGCAGAATGGGAGTTTGGTGGTTATCCTTATTGGTTACAGAACGAAAAAGGCCTTGTGGTAAGAAGTACCGAAAAACAATATTTAGATGAGTATAAGAAGTATATTATTGAAGTAGGGAAACAGTTGGCCCCATTGCAGATCAACCATGGCGGTAATATTATTATGGTACAGGTAGAGAACGAATACGGCTCTTACGCGGCTGATAAAAATTATTTAGATATCAACAGAAAAATGTTTATCGAAGCAGGCTTTGACGGATTGCTTTATACCTGCGATCCAGCTGCGGATGTAAAAGATGGACATTTAGACGGACTACTGCCAGCTGTAAACGGAATCGATAATCCGGCAAAAATTAGGCAATTAATAAATGAGAACCATAATGGCAAAGGTCCGTATTTTATTGCAGAATGGTACCCTGCATGGTTCGATTGGTGGGGAACACCTCATCACACCGTTCCTGCAGCGCAATACACCAAAAAGTTAGATTCTGTTTTAGCAGCAGGCATTTCGATCAATATGTACATGTTCCATGGTGGTACAACGCGCGATTTTATGAATGGGGCAAACTATAAAGATATTTCACCTTACGAGCCACAAACCAGTAGTTATGATTACGATGCGCCTTTGAATGAGGCTGGAAACGCAACTGAAAAATTCAAGGCTTTTAGAAGCGTGATCGAAAAGCATCTTCCAGCAGGGCAAAGTTTACCGCCAATTCCAGCTGCTAAACCAAGTATCGCAATTGCACCTTTTAAACTGGGGAGTAAAGTAGCTTTATTTAATGTACTGCCAAAATCAGTTAAAAATGCAACACCGTTAACTTTCGAGGATCTTAGCCAGGATTATGGCTATGTGCTTTACCGAACGACCATTAAGGGAGGTAAAAAAGGTGAACTTCAGATTAAACAACTACGGGATTATGCGCTGATTTTTATCAACCAGAAAAGGGTAGGTATTTTAGATCGTAGGTTAAACCAAAATACTTTGGCATTAACACTCCCGAAGGGCGATGTACAACTCGATGTTTTTGTAGAAAATATGGGTCGGGTAAACTTTGGGAAGTATTTGTTAGAGAACAAAAAAGGAATTACCGAACAGGTAACTTTTGATGGCGCCGAAGTTAAAAACTGGTCGATGTATGGCTTCCCTTTTAATAATATTAATGGCTATAATGCTAAGGCTGTCCCTTCAAAACAAATCGGAAACGGACCAACATTACAAAAAGGATCTTTCCAAATTTCGACCGTCGCAGATACCTATTTAGATATGACCGATTGGGGAAAAGGAGTAGTATGGGTTAACGGGCACAACTTAGGGAAGTATTGGGCTATTGGTCCGCAACAAACGCTTTATATCCCTCAAGAATGGTTAAAAAAAGGTAAAAATGATATTGCCGTTTTAGAACTGATTAAACCCGATCAAAATATTTTAAAGGCAATAGGTCAACCTATCTTAAACACAATAAAAAAATTAAACGTAGACTAAACGTTTAAAAATCTTCAAAATAGGGGTTAAAGGCGAAATTTTAACAAAAAGTAACAATTTAACCCCTACTTATTACCGTATTACCCCTCACTCCATGGGGTGTATAAGTGGTTACTTTGTTGTAATCAATCCATCCCTAATTCATGCACAGTTTCTACATCAGGTCAGATTAATGTTTAACAGATATTTTTTTGCTAAGCTACCCTTGAATCATCTTAATGGTTCAATTATATAACTAACCAAATAATCATAAAAAATGAAAAGAAAACTACTAGACACATCTAAGTGTGCAGTAATATTTTTGTTTGCTTTAATCTTATCTCTAAGTAAATCAAACGATACAATTGCACAAACCACTCAAATCTCAATTTCAGGAAAAGTAAAAGATAACCAGGGCAACCCCATTCCAGGTGCCTCCATTAGTGTTAAAGGGACTAACAGGGTTGTTGCCAGCGATGCCAATGGAAATTTTAAAATAGCGGCCCAAAAAGGAGAAAGTTTAGTAATCACTTTTGTGGGTTATGTAACCAATACCATATTGGTAAATAATGAAACGCAACTGAGCATCACCCTTGCAGAAGATAAAGACAAAAACCTTGAAGATGTAGTAGTAGTAGGTTATGGTACCCAAAAACGTTCTGATATTACGGGTGCAGTGGCTTCTGTTCCAAAAGAACGTTTATCACAACTTCCGGTTACCAATGTTTTGCAGGCTATTCAGGGCGCTGTAGCTGGTGTAAATATTACCAGTGGTTCATCTGTACCAGGTAGCCAGCCAGCAGCATCAATCCGTGGTCAGAATTCCATTACTGCAGGTACAGGTCCATTTGTAGTTGTTGATGGCGTGCCATTGAGCAAAACAGGAGGCTCTCTAAACGATATCAATCCTAACGATATTGCTTCAGTAGAAATATTAAAAGATGCGTCATCAACGGCAATTTATGGTACTAATGGCTCCAATGGGGTTATTCTGGTTACTACTAAAAGAGGTAATACGGGCAAGCCTACCATTAGGTACAATGCTTACGCAGGGGTAGAAAATATCGCTCATATTTTAGAGCCGAGAACTGGTGCAGAATATCTTCAAAAATATGCTGATTATTTAAAGCAAATAAACCAGCCACAAACTAGTCCGGTTCCAAATTTTGGAGAACTTGCTTATTATAATGCAGGTACAACTACCGATTGGGTAAAAGAAGTTACACAAACTGGCGTGATGCAAGATCATAATTTAAGTATTTCTGGTGGAAGTCAAGATGTCAAATATTTTATATCAGGAGGTTACCTGGATCAAAAAGGCCCGGTAAAAGGTTATCAATATAACAGAACAAGTTTAAGGTCTAATTTAGATGTTAATATCACCGATTATTTAACTGTTGGTACGTCTTTGTTTTTTACCGGAAATAACTATGATGGTGGAAGGGCAAATTTACTTTTTGCTACAGCAATGAGTCCATATTCACCGGTTTACGATGATAAAGGTGCGTATGAGCTCTTTCCCATGAAACCTGAGCAGCTTTATACCAATCCTTTGCTTGGTTTAGTTACCGATCGCATTAGCAGAAGTACCAACCTAAATGGAAATGGTTATGCCGAGGTTAAGTTCTCCGGCGTTTTAAAAGGTTTGAAATATCGTTTAAATGGTGGCTATACTTTCTTTCCTGAAAATACTGCAAGTTACACTGGTAGAAAAGCAAATGATATGTTGGGTACGGCCAGAACGTTTTATGCGCAGACCAATAGCTACACATTAGAAAACATACTTACCTATACAAAAGATATTCAAAAGCACCATTTCGATTTTACCGGATTATATAGTGCCCAGCAAAGAAAATATACCAATACAACAGCTGGCGCAGTGGGGTTTGTAAATGACGAGCTTTCATATAATAGATTAAGTGCTGGAGCAACACAAACCAGCGATTCCTATGCAGATCGGTATCGTTTAAACTCACAAATGATCAGGGTTAATTATTCCTATGATAGTCGTTATTTATTTACAGCAACTGCACGGAGAGACGGTTCATCAGTATTTGGGGCCAATACCACAAAATATGGTATTTTCCCTTCGGTGGCGGCTGGCTGGAATATTGGCAGAGAAGATTTCATGAAAAATGCTTCGTTCGTAAATAGCCTTAAACTAAGAGGTTCTTATGGTAAAACGGGTAATGAGGCTGTTAATGTTTACCAAACCATTACTACAGAAGGCGCATTGCGTTCACCATTTAACGGTTTAAGTACTATTGGTGTTGCTCCTAATAATTTAGGAAATGCCAACCTACACTGGGAAAGTACTACAACTGCTAATATAGGTTTAGATTTTTCTTTGTTTAAAGATCGTGTGAGTGGAACATTGGATGTTTATAGTGGCAAAACAAAAGATTTATTGTTAAATAGAAGTCTCCCGATTATAACGGGTTATTCGAAAATTCTAGATAACCTGGGTAAAGTAGAAAATAGGGGTATTGAACTAACCATAAATACTAAGAACATTACCAACGGAGATTTTAAATGGGAAACTTCAGCAAATTTTACTGCAAACAAAAATAAAATCATTGATCTTTATGGAGATGGAAAAGATGATTTAGGTAACAGATGGTTTATCGGCAAACCAATAAGTGTTGTTTATGATTATAGAATGACTGGTGTTTGGCAAACAGGAGAAGATGCATCAAAACAAGATCCGGGTGCAAAAGCTGGTGATTTAAAATTTGCAGATTTAAATGGAGATGGTGTAATTACAGCCGATAAAGATCGCGAAATTATTGGCCAGCGCGCTCCTAAATGGACAGGTGGTTTAACCAATACTCTTCATTACAAAAACTGGAATTTAAGTGTGTTTATCCAAACTGCACAAGGCATTACCAGAAATAATACCGATTTAAATTATGGCGATGAAACAGGTAGAAGAAATACACCTGCCGAAATTGGCTACTGGACGGTAAGCAATCCAAGCACAACACGTCCGGCGCTATCTTATAACAACACCAGAGGCTACGGCTATGCTTCAGACGCTAGCTATACCCGTATAAAAGATGTAACGGTGAGTTATGTTTTCTCTCCAAAAATTATGGAAAAACTCCATCTTGGCAGTTTAACCCTTTATGCAAGCGGTAGAAACCTTTATACTTTTACCGATTGGATAGGATGGGATCCAGAAAACGATTATGCCCCACGCGGATCGGGAGATTGGACCAATAATTATCCATTAACACGCTCTTTTGTGTTTGGAGCAAATATTTCTTTAAAATAATTTATCTCTAAAAAAAAGATCATGAAAAAATTAAAATATATCCTGTTTTCTTTTCTTGCAGTTGCATTAATGTTTTATTCTTCCTGCAAGAAGGCATTCTTGGATGAAAAACCATATTCAAATTATACACCGATTACGTTAAATGATTCGTTGGGTTTTGAAGCCTCTTTAATTGGTTTGTACAACCATGTAAGTACAATTTATTCGTACTCAGATCAGCAGGGTTGGCCAAGTGTTTGGCAGGTTGGTACAGATGTGGCAAATGCAACCACAAACCAGCAAGGTGTTGAAGTACCTTATTATGATTATACACAGTTAACTCCAACAGATGGGGCTGCAGCTTATATGTGGAACCGGAATTACATCCTTATTAACCTTTCTAATGTAATTATTGATGGTATAGAAAACCCATCAGTAAGTGCAATTAGTACAAAGGGTAAAGCTGCAATAAATGCTGAAGCTAAATTTTTTAGAGCCTATGCTTACAATACATTGGCTACACTTTATGGCAGAGTCCCTTTAATTAAAAATGCCCTTACTACACCCAAAATCGATTTTGTTCGCGCTCCTTTAAATGAGGTTAACGATTTTATAATAAACGATCTTCTTTTTGCCGTGGCAAATTTGCCCGATATTGAAGCCGTTAAATCGAATACAAAAGGTAAAATGTATGGCAGGGCAAACAAGTTTATGGCAATGCAATTGCTAGCTGAGGTTTACCTGAGAACAGGTAAAAATGATTTGGCCGAGCAACAGGCATTAGGCATTATAAACAGTGGTAAATTTAGTTTAAACAAGGCAAGGTTTGGGGTTAAAGCCAGCCTGCCGGGAGATTACTATTCAGATTTATTCGTTTATGGCAACCAGCGCCGCTCTCAAAGTAATAGGGAGGTGATCTGGACATTAGAGCAAGAAAACCCATCGAGTGTTGTAGGAGGAATTACCAATAGCCCTCAGCAAAGAAGAGTGTGGGGAACTGGATATTATGCTGTTCAGGGCATGGTGCTGGCCGATTCATTAGGCGGTAGAGGATTATCGAGGTTAAGATTGAGCAATTGGTTTCTGTACAGCCTATACAAGCCTGGTGATATCCGTAACTCGCAATACAATGTAAAGAGAAGATTTTATTACAACGATCCTGCAAATGCAAAATTTGGTCAGATTATTCCTTATACTGGAGCTGATACCCTATTTAAGATCAATCCTTCCATTACCAAATGGAACCAGTTTGATCCCAATGATACCTTTGGCTTTGCGATGATTAAAGATTTTATCCTGATGCGCCTTGGAGAAACCTATCTGCTTCTTGCCGAAGCACAATTTAAACAAGGGAAACTGAGCGAGGCAGCTGCATCAATAAATGAGTTAAGGAAAAGAGCTTTTGCTGATTACCCTGCCAGAGGACAGGTACAATCAGCGGATATTAACTTAAACTTTATATTGGATGAACGTGCACGCGAGCTTATTGGTGAAGAAAACAGAAGAATGACTTTAATGCGCACAGGTACGCTGGTTGATCGTGCCATTAATTTAAATAGTAATGATGCAGCTAAACCTTTAAAAGGGTTAACTGCGAAAAACTTATTGCTACCTATTCCATTAACAGAAATTCAATTAAATAAAGATGCGCTCTTAGAGCAAAACCCTGGTTATTAGCATATTTTGGTTAGTATGATTAATACCGCTCTCCGGATCTTTCTGTAAAGAAAGGTTCGGAGAGTTTTTGTTTACAGCCCTTTCTAATGTGAGGCGAACAAACAATATCGCTACTTCCTGGAGAAAGGAATTTACCCAGAACCCGGATGTAATGGATGTAAAAACTACCGGTATTTAGAACAAGGCTTAAAAATATTTTTCTTAATAATCGTTATATTGACGTTTAATTTTTAACTAAAAAGTGTAAAAACATCAAAAAAGGCCTAAAAATAAGAATTTAACCCCTACTTATTACCGTATTGCCCCTCACTACGACCGCTTTTTTTATAGTTAATTTGTTTCAACCAAGTATAAGAATATTAGATCGATCCAGATTATTCGAGACTAACTACCTAGAATAATTGATGGGTACAGCAGCGTAAAGAAAATGTTGTATCTAGTTTTTTGAAGCAAAACCTAAACCTTTAACCGATCATGAAAAGATTAAAACAAACAAACAAAATATCTCATTACTGTCGAACTCAACGCTGATTGATGGTTTGCCCGAAATCAGTATTGTCCTTAACAAATTATTCATCCCCAAACCAAAATTATGAAGAAAGATAAATCTACTCCACTCTTTTAAAATCCTAAACAATAATAGGAAGTCCTTACTGCTGATAAGGGCAGAACAATCAAAAATGTGAAAGGACAAGACGCTTCATGTACCGTTTCCTAAACATTACCGACGAAACATTTTCGATCGAACGAACTCCCAATGGCTCAACAAATCTTGAGCAGGGGCAAGCTACGATCTCAATTATTGATGTACCTAACCAATTTTAACCACTTTTATGAAGAAAAAACTACCAAATAAAATACTGCTCCATCCAAACAGTATTGCCTTTAGGTCAATTTTAAAATTTTTATTCTGTTTTGTAATTATAACTTCTTGCTTAACTGCAGCAGCACAAACGGAGGTAACCGTAACTGGTACAGTTAAAGACGAATCTGGGGGGATCCCAGGCGTAAATGTTAAAGTGTCTGGTACACTAAAAGGAATTTCTACAGACTCTGATGGGAAATATAGTATTAAAATGGCCAGGTCAGGTAAATTGCTGTTCACAGGAATCAGTTACAAACCTAAAACGGTTATAGTAGCCGATTATTTACCAAATAAAGATGGCGTTTATATTATTAACGTAACGCTAGTGAGTGATGTAGGCTCTTTAGATGAAGTAGCTGTTGTAGGTTTTGGTACCCAGAAAAAGGCAAGTATGGTCAGTTCCATCACCACCATTAATCCAAAAGAACTGAAAGGCCCAACAAGTAATCTAACTACGATGATGCAAGGGCGTGTAGCAGGTATGATCGCCTATCAGCGTAGTGGAGAGCCAGGGGCAGATAATGCACAGTTTTTTATTCGTGGCTTAGGTACTTTCGGTACAGGTAAGCAAGATCCGTTGATCTTAATTGACGGTATAGAATCTACACAGAATGATATGGCCCGCTTGCAGGCAGATGATATCGCCTCATTCAGTGTTTTAAAAGATGCCACTGCATCGGCAGTTTATGGTGCCCGTGGTGCTAATGGTGTAGTATTAATTACAACAAAATCTGGAGAAGCTGGTAATACAAATTTTACAGTAAGATCCGAGACGGCAGTTTCATCAAACACAAAGAACTTTCAATTTGCAGATAATATTACTTATATGAGAATGGCAAATGAGGCCGCACTAACGCGAAACCCTCAGGCCGCTTTACCTTATCTTCAAACCAAAATTGACGGTACAGCCAGAGGCGATAATCCTCTATTATATCCAAGCAACAACTGGATCGATCAATTAATTAAAGACTATACCATTAATACCCGTAACAATATTAGCTTGCAGGGCGGTGGTGAGAAAGCCCGGTTTTATGTTGCGGGAACATATAATATAGATAATGGAGTGCTAAAGGTTGAGGGACTGAACAATTTCAACAATAACGTAAAGTTGAAAAACTATTCTGTTCGCTCTAATGTAGATCTTGATCTGACCAAAACAACCAAAGCAGCAATTCGGGTTTATGGGCAATTTGATGATTATTCAGGTCCCCTACTAGGAGCCAATGGACAAAATGGAGGCGAACGGATTTTTAACCAGACCATTTGGTCTAACCCAGTTCTTTTTCCGGCAGTTTACCCTTCAGAATTATCTCCCTTTGCTACACATGCCTTATTTGGTAATGCGATTACCCCGAATAACGGATTATATGTAAATCCTTATGCCGAAATGGTAAAGGGATATTCTGAGTACAATGCATCAACCTTACAAACGCAAATTGAATTGAAACAAGATTTAAAAGTGTTTACCCAAGGTTTAAATGCACGCTTAATGACTTATGCCCGAAGATATTCTTATTTCGATGTATCCAGAAGTTACAATCCTTTTTATTATGTAGCCAGCGAACAACCAAATGGAGGTGTTGGTTTACAGGTTCTAAATCCAGGCGGACAAGGTTCTATAGGTGCAACTGGTACCGAGTATTTGGGTTATTCGGAAGGTAGAAAGATTTTAAACTCGACTTTTTATGCAGAATTGGCCTTAAATTATGCAAGAACATTTGGGGGCAAACACGCAGTAAGTGGCATGCTTATCACAACCATGCGGAATTACCTTTCGGGTAATGCCGGAAGTTTGCAGTTATCGCTTCCTGCCCGTAACCAAGGCTTGTCTGGTAGAGCAACATACGGTTACGACGATAAATATTTAGCCGAATTCAATTTTGGTTACAATGGATCAGAACGTTTTGCAGATAATAACCGTTTTGGTTTTTTTCCATCATTTGGCTTAGGTTATGTATTGTCTAATGAAGAATTTTTCAAGCCATTAACTAAAGTAATCAACAGCATGAAGTTGAGGGCTACTTATGGTTTTGTTGGAAATGATCAGATTGGAAATGACGATGATCGTTTCTTTTACATGTCGGAAGTCAACATGAACAATGGTACATATGGCGCTATCTTTGGCGAGCAATATGGCTATTATAAAGATGGAATATTGGTTAGCAGATACGCGAATCCATTAATTACCTGGGAGAGATCAGAACAGCTTAATCTAGGGGTAGACTTTAGGTTTTTTAATGCGCTGGATATCAATATTGATGTTTACCGAAATACACGTTCCAATATTTTAACTGCGCGTACTTATATTCCTACCACAATGGGTTTACAGGCTGCTGTTAGAGCCAATACCAATAAAGCCCAGAATGAAGGGGTAGATTTTGCCGCAGCCTTCAATAAATCTTTTGGTAACGGATGGTCAGTTCAAATGAGAGGTAATTTTACATATGCTAAAAGTAAAATACTGATCAACGATGAGCCAACGTACCCAGCTAACGAATATTACAGAACAAGCGTAGGCCTCCCTACCACTCAAAGATTTGGGTACATCGCAGAGCGCTTATTTATTGATGATAATGAGGCCAAAAACTCTCCTTTGCAATTTGATGGAACTCCTGGCTTAAACTATGGAGGTGGTGATATCAAATACCGGGATGTAAATGGCGATGGATTGATCAATGATCAGGATCAGGTGCCTATTGGTCTTCCAACTTCACCCGAAATTATTTACGGTTTTGGTGGTACAATAGGTTATAAAAGCTTCGATTTCAGTTTCTTCTTTCAAGGTTCTGCCCGCTCTTCATTCTTTATCAATTCAGAAAATATTGCCCCATTTGTATTAAACGGGGGCAGTCAGAATGGATTATTGTCGGCTATTTCTGATAGTTATTGGTCAGAAGAAAATAGAAATATTTATGCCATGTGGCCGCGTTTGAGCCCCAACTTCGTGAGAAATAACAGCCGGGAGGGCAACAACCTTAATCAAACCTCAACATGGTGGATGAGAAGTGGAAATTTTTTAAGGTTGAGAAGTGTTGAATTCGCTTATAATGCCAATAAAAAGTTAACACAAAGGATTGGTTTAACAGCACTCCGTTTGTACGTAAGTGCAACCAATTTAGGCTATATCAGCAGCTTTAAAACCTGGGATCCTGAAATGGGAGGGAAGGGCTTAGGATATCCTATTCAGGGCACATATAATTTAGGTGTCAGGGCCTCATTTTAATTAGAAACACATGGCTTTAAACGATAATAAAATGAAAAATATTACGATAAATAAAATAAAAGGTAGCGTTACGGATATACTTATCACATTGTGTTTTGTAAGTGCTATATGTACCATGTCAGCATGTAAAAAATATTTAGATATAGTGCCCGATAACGTTGCTACCATAGATAATGCTTTCACTATGAGAACGGAAGCAGAAAAATACCTGTTTACCTGTTACTCCTTTTTGCCAAAAGACGGCGACCCGTTCTATAACGTAGGTTTACTCTCTGGCGATGAACTTTGGGTTCCAACTCAGGAATGGGATTTTGTTTCTTATGCCTGGCGTGGTGCAAGGGGCGGACAAAACGCCGCCAATCCCTATATGAACGCGTGGAATGGTAATTATCAAGGTGGAGGACCAAACGATAATTATGGTTTATGGAAAGGGATAAGAAATTGTAATATCTTTTTAGAAAATGTAAAAGATGAAAGTAAAGTAAGAGACTTAAGACCCGACGAGCGTGCCCGTTGGATAGCTGAGGTTACTTTCTTAAAAGCTTATTACCATTATTACCTGTTACGGATGTATGGGCCGATTCCGTTAGTAGATCAGAATATAGATATCAGTGCCCCAGAAGATGATGTACGGATTAAACGTAAACCATTTGACGAATGTGTGGCTTATATTTCTGGTTTGATAGATGAATCTACAACGAATCTGCCACCTATTATTACTGATAGGACAACAGAGTTGGGAAGGATAACCAGACCTATTGCTTTGGCAGTAAAGGCAAAACTATTATTACTTGCAGCAAGCCCATTGTTTAACGGTAATCAGGATTACGCCAATTTCAAAGACCGTGATGGTGTAAACCTAATTCCAACGGCTTATAGTGCTACAAAATGGAAAAGTGCTGCTGATGCTGCTAAGGTAGCTATTGATGCTGCTGAACAAGCAGGTGCCATATTATACAAGTTCCCGGGATCAACCTTTAAACTTTCTGATACCACGAACTTGCAATTAACATTAAGAAGTTCAATTACAGAACGATGGAATACCGAACATGTTTGGGCAAACCCAAACACTAGAGCAGATATGCTACAACGGGTAGCTATGCCTAAACTTGCTTCAGGTGGGGCAAGCGGTGATGCAAGAATGCAGTTGGCCGCTCCGCTTAAAATTGCCGAAATGTTTTATTCAAGTAATGGAGTGCCTATTAATGAAGACAAATTTTTAAATTTTTCGAATAAGTACAGCTTAAGAACTGCTGTAGATAAAGAGCGATTTTATATAAAAGTAGGTTATGAAACTGCACGAGTAAACTTTGATCGCGAACCTCGCTTTTATGCTGCTCTTGGTTTTGATGGCGGCGTTTGGTACAAATACGATAGCCCTTCTAACTCTGATGAAAATACATGGGTTGTTGAAGGAAAATATACCCAATTAGCAGGCGCTACACACGTTGGCTTTTACAATGAAACGGGTTATTATATTAAAAAACTGGTAGACTGGAACATGACTAACAGTACCAATGGTGTTTCCTATCGCGACTATCCTTGGCCGCAGATACGTTTGGCAGATTTATACCTCATGTATGCAGAAGCCTTAAACGAAAGTCAGGGACCTGTAAATGATGTTTTCGAATATGTCGATCGGATCAGAAAACGGGCAGGTTTAGCAGGTGTGGTAGAATCGTGGAATAGTTTTTCCAATAATCCTAATAAACCAACAACCAAAGATGGTTTGAGAGAAATTATCCACCAGGAAAGAGGAATTGAACTCGCTTTTGAAGGCAGTCGCTATTGGGATATGAAGAGGTGGAAGAAAGCAGGCGAAGTATTCAATCAGGCAATAACAGGTTGGAGCGTTTTTCAGGCCAACACCTTAGATTATTATAGAGTAAGGACGATTTATACACAAAATTTTGTTGCTCCACGCGATTATTTGGCACCAATTAGAAATTATGATATTACAGTAAACCCCAAACTGGTTCAAAATCCAGGATGGTAATTTATGAATCAAATAGCATTTTCAAATATGAACACTATGAAATTAAATTTTGCACTACTATTATCAATGGTGATAGTTTTGGTAGCAGGTTGTAAGGTTGATGAACTCGAACCCCTTGAAAAAAATACTGATGTACCAGGCACTGTTTCTAATGTGAAGTGGATTGCCGGACCAGGGAATGCAACTTTAACTTATGCAGTGCCCAACAATAATAATCTACTTTATGTAAAAGCTGTTTATACCCTGGCCTCAGGGCGCGTAATGGAAGTAAAGGCTTCTTATTACGGAAATACCTTAAAAGTGGAAGGCTTTGGTGATACAGAAGAACATGAAGTAAAACTTTATGCAGTTACAAGAAGTGAAATAGAGTCTGCTCCTGTAAGTGTAAAGGTAAAACCCCTCGAAAACCCAATTTGGGGAGTGTTTAGGAGTATTAAAGCACAGGCCGATTTTGGAGGATTAAGATTTACAGCAAAAAACATTGCTAAAGCAGATTTGGCAATAGAAATCTTAACAGAAGATAGTAAAGGCAAACTCGTGCCCACTTCTAAAAACATTTACACCTCAATTGTAGATATAGACCAGGCGATAAGAGGATATGATCCTATTGAACGCAAGTTTGCCATTACCATTAGAGATAGGTGGTTAAACTATAGTGACACCCTATACACTACATTAACACCACTTTATGAAGCTGTTATTCCAAAATCAGGTTATAAGGCCGTTACATTGCCAAGCGATGTGGCCTTGAACACCTCGACTTCAATTGCTGGTATGTGGGATGGAGATACAAATGGCTGGCCCAGGGTATTAATGACGAGTTCTGGAGTTTTAACCCCTCAATGGGTTACGTTTGATATTGGCAAATTATCTTCTTTAAGCCGTATTGTGATGTGGGATTATCCAGAGTATTTAAATGGCCGGACCTATTATTATGGTGGTAATTTGTTAGACTTTGAGGTATGGGGAACAGATAACCCACCATCAGATGGTAGTTTTACAAACTGGACCAAGTTAGGCACATTTAAATCTATAAAACCATCAGGTAGTGCCTATGGGGTAAATACGGCAGAAGATAATACTATCGGTGCTGCGGGTTTAAACTACACTTTCGATCCGGGTATCCCTAAAGTACGATATATCCGTATTAAGAGCTTAAAAAACTGGCAGGGAACAACATTTATGGCCATCGGAGAAATTCAGCTTTATGGTGATCCTAGATAATTGATAACGCTAAATAAAATTAAGATGAAACGAATTTCTAAAAAAATTAACATACAGCTATATCAATTAGGATTAGCACTTTTATTACTTGCTTCAATAGCCGCCTGTACTAAAAAAGACGACTACAAAAAATTTATTGAAGGAGGTGAGATATCTTACACCGGAAAATTAGACTCTGTTAAAATCAATTCCGGTAAATACCGGGTATTGGTAAACGGTCTGTTTATCGCCGATCCAAAAGTTAAAAAATGTGTTGTATATTGGAACAATAATGCGGATTCAGTGGTTATCCCGGTCACTCGAACACCGAATGTTGATACGCTTAAATTCATGATTAACAACATGAAGGAAGGGGTACAAAATTTCACTATCTATACTTATGATGGTGCTGGTAATAAATCTATTCCGGTATATAAAACGGGTAGGGTATATGGAGATCGATATCAGGTTACCCTTTCTAATAGAGCAATAAATTCTGCTTTTACAAATGAAAATGGAGTAACAACACTCGAGTTAGGAGGAATGGATAGGGTAAGTGGGGTGTTCGCTACAGAAGTGATTTATACAGATAATTCAAATGTTGACAAAACTGTGAGGATACCAATCAATACAAACAACTTTACCTTGGCAAATTTTAAAGAAAAGGGTACGATTAAATATCGCACGCTATTCTTGCCCGACACTTTAAGTGTTGATACATTTTATACCGATTATGCCAGTTTATATGTGCCAAAGTTTATTAAAGTAGACATAACCTCAACCTATTTAAAAAATGTTGGTCCTAACGTAAGCTTCTCTTCTATTAACAGTGGCAACAGATGGGGTATCTTAAGCGATTGGATTACAAGTGCATCTGTAAAAAATGCAAGTGGTTTCGGTGGGTATGAGAAGAAAAGTAATATCGGTTACATATCACTCGAAGCAGGTTGGGGATTGCCTAATGTTACCGATGGTAAAATATATCAAACGGTTAATCTTCCGGTAGGCAATTATCGGTTTGAGATAGTAATGACTGATTTTAATGCTGGTGGATCGAGATACCTTACCGTTGCGGAGGGAACTACAATACCTAATGTGGCTAATATAACAAGCTCAAGTATTGCCTTTTCTAATTTAGAAAGTAAGACTCTTAATTTTGAATTGCTTCAGTCAAAACAGGTTTCTTTAGGTTTTGCAGCATCATTAACGGGTACAGGCAGTACAGGGCAATACGCAAAGATAACATCAGTTAAACTCTATAAAATCAATTACTTATAGTAAGCGTTATAGTGCATTAGCAATCTGAAGAATTAAAATTTAAAGATTGCTTCGTCGTTCCTCCTATCAATGACAACCATTCTATTGGAGCCTGTCATTGATAGCGTAGTCGAAGCGCTGAAAAAAGTTCAGAATGATGGACTGCGCTCTAAATAAAAAGAGCCATGGAAATTAAACCATGGCTCTTTCTATTATATTTCTAAGTATTAATGTTGAACTTTTATTTCAGTTCTTCTGTTCACCATTCTACCTTCTTCACTATCGTTCGAGCTGATTGGTTCTTTTTCGCCATGACCAACAACAGTAAAATTACTGCCGTTTAAACCTGCGTTTATAAAGTACGATTTTACGGCATTTGCACGGTCGATAGAGAGTTGCATATTGTGATCGGGTGTACCCTCAGCAGATGAATGTCCGTTAAGTACAAATTTGGTGGTAGGCGATTTTTTCATTTCCGCCACTGCATTATCCAGGATAGCGAATGATGATGTTTTAAGTACAAACGAATTAAACTCAAACTGGATATTGTCTAAGTTAAAATTGGGTTTTTCAGCTGGAGCCGGAGCTTCTTCTTTCTCTGGGGCAGGCACTGGCTTTTTCTCTTCTACCGGTGGTGCAGGCTTTTCAACAGGTGCTGGAGCAGGTTTTGCTACCAGTTTTTTTGTTTTACAAGAGTACATTGTAAGGGTAAATAAAGCGAGGAGCGTAGTAAATAAAAGGTTTTTGGTAATGTTCATGTTTTAAGATTAATTTAAGTTTATTGTGTGTTTGTTGCCCAAACATACTAATAAATGATTACAGCTATAACGGTGTTTTTTTCAAGAAGTTATATTTAATGTGTTAATCCGTCTAATTTAACTTCAATTTTACGCAAACATATTCACATCAATTTCCTTTATGTATTATAACATTTTACTATGGACCGTTTTGAAAACAAAATCGCTTTAATTACAGGAAGCAGTCAGGGAATTGGCGCGGCATGTGCCTTAAGGTTAGCAAAAGATGGCTGTGATATCATCTTAAATGGCCATAAATTTGATGAAAGGGGCGAAAAACTTATCACAGAAATACAAGACATGGGTAGAAAAGCAACTTTTTTGGAGGCCGATTTAAGTAAAGCCAAAGAAGCCGCTAAATTGATAACCGATGCCGTAGCTGCATTTGGCCATTTAGATATTTTGGTAAATAATGCGGGCGTAGAAAAAAAGGCCAACTTTTGGGATGTTACTGAAGAAGATTACGACCTGATCATGAATACAAATTTAAAAGGTGTTTTTTTTAGCATCCAGTCGTTTGTAAACTACTGCAGAAAAAGTAAGGTAGCCGGAACTATTATCAACATGAGTTCGGTACACGAAGAAATCGCATTTCCACATTTTGCTGCATACTGTGCGAGTAAAGGAGGCTTAAAAATGTTAACCAGAAATCTCGCTTCAGAATTAGCCCAGTTTAATGTCAGGATCAACAACGTAGCGCCCGGAGCTGTTTCGACACCGATTAATCAAGATTTATTGAACAATAAGGAGCAGCTGGAAAAAGTACTTCAAAATATCCCCTTAAAACGAATGGGTAAGGTAGAAGATGTGGCAGCAGTAGTGGCTTTCCTTGCTTCTGATGATGCCGCTTATGTAACCGGATCAACTTATTTTGTTGATGGAGGATTAACCTATCATTATGAAGAACAATAGGCTAATCGTATAATGAAGTTTGATTTAAACCTTTAAATTTGGCATTAAGTTTAAGAAAGCCTGTGCATTGGCACTGTATTTTTTTTTATCTAGTTTAAAATAAAATGCACCTTTTTTTGATCCCGATTTATCTTTTTCAGCCAGCTTAATCAATAGTCCGGTTGAGGTAATTTTACGGCTGAAATTCCTGGTATCGATTTTAGTATCGTTTACTTCCTCAAAAAGTATATGCAGTTGCGGGATGGTGAATTTTTTAGGGAGCATTTCAAATAAAATAGGATGGAGGGCAGCCTTGTACCTTAATTTTTTTCGGGCATCGGCAACCATTTGGTTATGATCGAAAATAAGTTTGGGCCGATCGTTGATCAAAAACCATTCAGCTTCGTAATCATCATTTAACTGTGCCTCATATTTATGGATATCAATAAGGGCAAAATATCCAACAGAAAGTGTTCTTTCAATTGGGTCGCGGCCAGGTTCTCCATAAATCTGCATCTGCTCCAGGTAAACGCCTTCCAAACCCGTCATTTTTTTGAGTACCCTGTTCGCCGCATCGTCCGGACTTTCATTTGCACCCACAAAACCACCCATTAAGCTCCACTTGTTTATTTCGGGTTCTAAACCCCGCTTAACCAATAGAATTTTAAGGTGTTCGCCATCAAATCCAAACACGATGCAATCAACAGCAACCAGATAATGTGGCTGCCCAGAATATTCAATCATTTTTTATCCGAGATTTTAAAGGGCTTAATATGTTCAAATTTTCACGAAAATAAAAATTATTATTAATTGTCGTTTTGACAATTAATAATAATTTTATAATTTGGCGGCTTAGATAGACTGAGCTAAATGCTTTCTTTTCTCTAACCAATTGAAAATATAAAATGAACCAAACATTCGAACTCGATAGTAATCCACATACCAGGTTAAATATATTAACTGGCGAATGGGTTTTAGTTTCTCCACACCGTACTAAAAGGCCCTGGCAGGGTAAAGTTGAAGAGGTAACGCCAGATAACCGCCCGGAATATGATCCTAAATGTTATTTATGTCCTGGTAACGGTAGGGCCGATGGCGATAGCAATCCAGAATATACCGAAAGCTTTGTTTTTAACAATGATTTTGCTGCGTTGCTTGAAGATACACCTGCTGGTAACATGAATGAAGATGACTTATTGGTAGCCAATAATCAGAGAGGACTTTGCAGGGTGATCAGTTTTAGTCCGAAACACAACCTCACACTTCCCGAAATGAGTGTCGAAGCCATAACTGCTGTGGTAAATGTTTGGCAAAATGAATTTAATAGCCTTGCCGAACATGATTGGATCAAATACATTCAGATTTTCGAAAATAAAGGCGAAATAATGGGCTGTAGTAATCCACATCCACATGGTCAGATCTGGTCGCAGAGCGATATTCCATTAGAAATTGCCAAAGAAACTGAACGTCAGAAAACATTCTACGCTATTCACAGAAGAAGTTTGCTTGGCGATTACTTAAAACTGGAGCAAAAGAAAAAAGAGCGTATTGTATTCGAAAACGATCATTTTGTGGTACTTGTACCCTTTTGGGCAGTTTGGCCTTACGAAACAATGATTATCAGTAAACGCCATGTAAATAGCATTAAATTGTTTACAGAAGCAGAGAAGAAATCGTTAGCTGAAGCCATTAAGGTACTAACAACCAAATATGATAACCTGTTCGAAACCTCTTTCCCATATTCTGCCGGTATGCATCAGGCACCGGTAAACAACGGCTATTACCCTGAATGGCACTGGCATATGCATTTTTATCCGCCATTGTTGCGCTCGGCATCAGTTAAAAAGTTTATGGTCGGTTACGAAATGTTGGCTAACCCTCAACGCGATATTACCCCTGAATTTGCTGCTAACCGTTTAAAAGAGATGTCTGCAATCCACTATAAAATCAACAAAACTGAAGATTAAATATTAAATAATGAATGCACAGGATTTAAAAAATACATTTAAAAAACTTTTCAACGCTGAGCCTATTTTAGTGCGTTCGCCTGGAAGAATCAATATTATTGGCGAACATACCGATTATAACGGCGGTTTTGTAATGCCTGCTGCTATTGATAAAGCCATTTATGTAGCCATATCAAAAAGAGAAGATGATGAAATACATTTGTTTTCAGAGAGTTATCAGCAATTTGATATTTCATCGATCAAAAGCCTGAAAAAATCAGAGAACAGTTGGGCAAATTACATTTTAGGTGTTGCCGATCAGTTAAAAGAAAGAGGCCATCGGTTGGGCGGATTTAATTTTTACATCGATGGCGACGTGCCTTTGGGTGCTGGTCTATCGTCGTCTGCTGCTGTAGAATGTGCTACCGGATTTGCGCTCGATCAACTTTTTTCGCTTTCTGTTCCGAAAATGGATATCGCATTGATTGCACAAAAGGCGGAACAGACTTTTGCTGGTGTTAACTGTGGTATTATGGATCAGTTTGCCTCTGTATTTGGCAAAAAAGACCAGGCCATTATGCTCGATTGCAGATCGATGAAACACATTTATATTCCATTAAAATTGGATGGATATAAACTTTTGCTTTTAAATACGAATGTAAAACACGCACTTGCCGATTCTGCCTACAACAAAAGAAGATCACAGTGCGAACAAGGTGTTGCCTGGGTGAAGGAGCATTATCCAAATGTAAATACCCTTCGTGATGTAGATTTAAGTATGTTAGAAACCCATGTTAAGCCAAAAGATCTGGAAGTTTACACCAAATGTAGTTTTGTAGTGAAAGAAATCGGCCGTTTATTAACCGCTGCCGAGCAACTGGAAAATGGTAATCTGCACGGTTTGGGTAAACTGATGTTCGAAACGCATGAAGGTTTAAGCAAAGATTACGAAGTAAGCTGTAAAGAACTGGATTTCCTGGTTGATGCGGTTAAACCTCTTGATTATGTGTTAGGCGCAAGGATGATGGGCGGTGGTTTTGGTGGTTGTACCATCAATATTGTTAAAGAAGAAAAAATTGCTGATTTAATTGAAGCGTTATCTTCAAAATATTTATTGCAGTTCGGACTCAAGCTTGGTTCCTACACGGTTCAAACTGATAACGGAACCAGCCTATACAGCTAAAAATTAAATAACCCAAGGTATACTAACCAAAATAAATCAATGAAAAATAACTTATTAGACACGAAGGATTACATTGTATTTGCAATTTACTTCGTTATTGTAGCCGCTTATGGGCTCTACATTTACAACAAGAAAAAATCAGAATCTACTGGTTCTAAAGATTATTTTCTTGCTGAAGGCTCTTTAACCTGGTGGGCAATCGGGGCATCGTTAATTGCATCTAATATTTCTGCAGAGCAGTTTATCGGTATGAGTGGATCAGGCTTTAAAATGGGATTGGCCATTGCAACCTACGAATGGATGGGCGCATTAACCTTAGTGGTTGTTGCGGTATTCTTTATTCCGGTTTACCTGAAAAACAAAATTGCTACAATGCCGCAATTCCTACATCAACGTTATAACGGAACGGTAGCCATGATTATGGCTGTTTTCTGGTTATTACTTTATGTTGTAGTTAACTTAACCTCGATCCTCTATTTAGGTGCTTTAGCGGTAAGTAGTATTTCTGGTTTCGATTTAAGTTTCTGTATGTACGCTATTGCAGGTTTTGCCATTATTATTACGCTTGGCGGAATGAAAGTTATTGGATATACCGACGTTATCCAGGTGTTTTTCTTAATTCTGGGTGGTTTGGCCACTACTTATTTGGCTTTAAACTTAGTTTCTACCCACTATGGAACAACAGGTGTTTTTGAAGGCTATAGTTTAATGACTTCAAAAGCTTCTGAACATTTCCACATGATTTTAAAGCCAGATAACGAAAATTATATCGATTTACCTGGCTTAAGCGTGCTTGTAGGTGGTATGTGGATTGTGAACTTAAATTACTGGGGCTGTAACCAATACATTACTCAACGTGCTTTGGGTGCTAACCTGGAGACTGCCCGCGGAGGCATTCTTTTTGCTGCATTCTTAAAATTATTAATGCCAATTATTGTTGTGTTACCAGGTATTGCAGCTTATGTTTTATATAAAGATGGTGCCTTTCAAGCGGAAATGCTGCAAGATGGATCAGTAAATCCAGATCGTGCATATCCTGTATTGTTGAATTTACTACCTGCTGGATTAAAAGGGCTTTCTTTTGCTGCATTAACCGCTGCCGTGGTAGCCTCTTTGGCTGGTAAAGCAAATAGTATTGCAACTATTTTTACGCTGGATATTTACAAGAAAGTATTAAAAACCGATGCTACTGAGAAAAATTTGGTAACAACGGGTAAGATTTCGATTATTGTAGCGATGATTCTTGGTGTATTAATTGCACCACATTTAGGAATCGATAAAAAAGGTGGTTTCCAATATATCCAGGAGTATACAGGTTTCGTTTCTCCAGGTATTTTTGCCATGTTTATTTTAGGTTTCTTTTGGAAAAGAACAACTTCAAGCGCAGCACTATTCGCTACCATAGGAGGTTTCGGCTTGTCGATTTTGCTTAAATTCTTACCTACAATTACCGATCTTTCATGGTTATCAGGAATGGGGTTCTCTGTTAAAAATGCAGCTGGAGTTTATGAAATTCCGTTCTTGGATCGTATGGGTTTTGTATTTGTATTCTGTATCCTTGGTATGGTGATTATCAGCTTAGCGAGCAACAAAGTTAAAGCAGAAGCTAAAGGACTGGCTATCGATGCTAAAATGTTCAAAACCTCTACCAGTTTTGCAGTAGGGGCTTTAATCATCATCGGATTATTGGTTGCACTTTATAGTGTATATTGGTAAAGGATAATGTATAAAACAGGAAAGGGATAAAGTCATTAGATTTTATCCCTTTTTTGTTTAATGCAGAAGTTAAGTTTGAAAGAAACCTTTGAATCATGTTAAAAGATCTCTCCGCTACGGTCGAGACGATGCCCCGCGGAAGCTAGTCTTCACTACTATACTTTTCTTAAGCTGAACCTTCAGGAAGACCATTGATATTGATTTAGGTAGAAAAACTTAATGTCCTTCATTTCTTAATGTTAATGGTCACCTGAAGTGATTAGCGTCTGGCCTTTATCCTCTTCCGTAGCCAGTTTCTTTACCAACCATGGCAAGGTAAGGCCCTGTCCGATTAAAGTAAACAATACCACTACCACAGATATAAAGATTATAGCATTACGCTGCGGAAATGCGCTTCCATCGGATAAAGTAACTGGTAGCCCAATTGCAATGGCTAATGAAACAATACCCCGCATGCCCGACCAGCTGATGATCAAACTGTTCTTGAAATCAAGCAATGCGCCCTCTGTAATGCGGTGTTTCCCTTTCTGAAAGGCTTTTTGAAGATTGAATTTTTGCAGGAAAACACGTGCCATTCTTAATAACAACGCAACGATGGTAATTACCAGTGAATAACCTATGTAAGGTAAAATATCGGCACTGTTAATGTTTTTGTACACATAAGGGAATTGTAGCCCAATCAGAATGAAAATCAGCCCATTCAATAAAAAGATAATGATGTCCCAAATGTTTTTTGATTGGTTTTTAAGTTGCTCAGGAAATACATTATTGCTAAACCTCGAAATGCCCAATCCTAAAATAACAACTGCAATAACACCAGAAACATGTACTTGTTCAGCAATTAAATAGGTAACAAAAGGCATCAATAACATAAAACTAATGGTAGCCAGGCGGTTGCTGTGAATCCTTTTAATAATAAATGCCAGAATTTTCGACATCACCATACCAGTTAAGAATCCACCAGCCATTAAAAGGGCAAATTCAAGTGATGCTTTCCAAAATACAAAGGCTGTTCCTGTTACCGCGGCAACCGCAAAACGATACGCTACCAGCGCAGAAGCATCGTTAACTAAACTTTCACCCTCCAAAATGGTATTGGTTTTGTGTGATAAACCCAATCCTTTGGTAATACTCGTGGCAGCAACTGCGTCAGTAGCAGAAAGAATCGCACCTAATACAAAAGATACTGGCCAGCTCATCCCTGGGATCAGATAGTGTGCAACTACAGCAATACCAATAGCGGTGATAAAAACCAGCGTAATGGCCAATGTGAATATGGTGTTGATATTGGTTTTAAATTCCTTGAATGAGATATTAAAAGCAGCATCGTAAAGCAATGGTGGTAGGAATATCAAAAATATAATTTCAGGATTAATATCAATTGGTGGTAAAGATGGAACAAAACCCACTGCTATTCCGGCTATAATCAATAAAATAGGATAAGGGATTTTAATTCGATCGGCAATAGCAGAAAGGCCAATCATCACAGCTAAAATAAATATTACAATGGCATAATTTTCCATATCTGCAAAATGCGTTTATTAATAGAGATCGAAACTCTTACTTGCAAAATATAGGTTTAGAACTGAATTAAAAAGTTTCCGACCGAAATAATTTATCGATGGGAATGTCTAAAATTCTACTGTGATAAATGAATATAAATTTGAAGAGAAAACCTTAATGTCCCCCAATTTTTAATGATACAATAAAAAAGAGAGTATGTAACATTGCTAAAACGGGATAATACTATTTTATAATACGGAAAAATACAGGGGAGGAATGAAAATATAGATTAAGAGTGAATTAGCGTTGTAGCCTGGGCCTTTTACTTTTAAAAGGCTGGTTGGTTTTTGGCTTCGCCGCTTGAACACCGCTTTCCTCTTCCGATATTTTAACTGTAATTACATTGCCTTTAAAAGTTTCTCCATTTAAGGTAGATACAATATTTTTAGCATCTGGTAAACTGTATATTTCTAAAAAAGCATAGCCTTTACACTTGCCAGTAGCTCTATCGCGAACAATTTTAATCGTTTCTACCCTACCATGAAGGCTAACCAATATTGCCAAATCCATCTCTTGGATATTGTCAGGAAGGCCACCTATAAAAATCTTAACCATTAATTCAGTAATTTGAGAGAACATCCCGTTAAATCAAACTTAATTCCAGAGTTGTTCTTTTAGACCTGCAAAATAAGCAAAATGATATTCTTACCCAAACTAATTATATGAATTTTGCCTCATTTTTATCATAAATTTGTGAAGAGCAGACATATATATTGATGTTGACAGACATAAAATGTACATTCGTTTTCTAATCATCAAAAAATAGGTTAAAATATGAGCATCTCTAAGTCAAAATCTATACTCATTATCGCATTATTCCTCTTCAGTTCGCTACTGGTTCAGTCGAAAATTTTATTGCCATCGGTATTTAGCGACAATATGGTTTTACAGCAAAAAACAAATGCGGCCATTTGGGGTAAAGCCACAGCTGGTAAAGCGGTTAAGATAACGGTTTCGTGGAATAAAATTAATTATGGGGCTATTGCCGATGCCAATGGCAATTGGAAAATTAAAGTGGCAACTCCAGGTTACGGCGGTCCATATTCCATCACCATTTCCGATGGGGAATTGTTGGTGCTAAACAATGTATTAATAGGAGATGTTTGGATTTGCTCAGGCCAGTCGAATATGGAAATGCCACTGGCAGGTTGGGGGAAAATTCTTAACAACGAAAAAGAAATTGCTGATGCAAAATATCCAAACATTCGTTTATTGCAGGCAGAACATGTTACCAGTAGTTTTCCGCTTAACGACGCCAAAGTGACTAATGGTGGTTGGCAGGAATGTAACCCAAAATATATTGCCGAATTTTCTTCTACCGCATATTTCTTCGCCCGCGAAGTGTATGAAAAAACCAAAATCCCTATTGGCCTGATCCATACCTCTTGGGGAGGAACAATTGCTGAAGCCTGGACAAGTGCCGAATCGCTTAAAAAAATGACCGATTTTTCTGCCGCAGTTGATAAGATCCAAAAATTAGCTAAAAATCCTTCGACAGTTTCTTATGAAGAAAAACTGCAGAATTGGGTTAAAATGACAACTGAGAAAGATTCGGGTTATCAGGCTGGAGAAACAAAATGGGCTTTGGCAGAAACTACAAACTGGAAAAGCATGACTTTGCCGATCTTATGGGAAGATGCAGCACTTAAAAATTTTGATGGCATTGTATGGTTTACGAAAAAGGTTAACATCCCCGAAAACTGGAAAACAAATGGTGCCAAGCTTAATTTAGGTACAATTGATGATAACGATATCACCTTCGTAAATGGAGTTAAAGTAGGTGAAACGATAGGGTATAATGTTGGTAGAACATACACAATACCTGTAAATCTGCTTAAAACAGGCGAGAATACCATTACCGTTAGGGTTTTTGATAGTGGTGGTGGCGGCGGCCTATATGGTGATGCCAAAGATTTGAGCTTAACAAATAATACGACGGAGAAAATTTCATTAGCAGGCGACTGGAGGTATAAAGTGGGTGTAGATTTTAAAAATATTGAAGCTAAACCTTACGAAGAAAATGGCCCTAACAGACCAACCGTTTTGTACAATGCGATGATTCATCCTTACCTGCAATTCTCAATTAAAGGTGCCATATGGTATCAGGGTGAAAGTAATGCCGATAGGGCTTACCAATATCGCGAATTATTTCCAACGATGATTAAAGATTGGCGTCAGAAATGGGGGCAGGGAGATTTTCCATTCTATTTCGTTCAACTGGCCAATTTTATGCAGATCGATCATTCTCCTGTAGAATCTGCCTGGGCAGAGCTTAGAGAGGCCCAGCAAAAAACACTTTCATTACCAAACACAGGTATGGCTACCATTATTGATATAGGTGATGCAAAAGATATTCACCCTAAAAATAAACAAGAGGTGGGTAGAAGGTTAGCCTTAATTGCTCTCGCTAAAACGTATGGTCAGAAAATAAACTATTCTGGCCCCGTTTATCTATCCAATAAAGTAGAAGGAAAACAGATCCGTTTAACGTTTGGCAATACAGAAAATGGATTAAAAGCCTCTGATGGTGCCGCACTAACCGGTTTTGCCATCGCTGGAGCAGATAAGAAATTTTATTGGGCCAAAGCAAGCATCCAGGGGAATCAGATCATAGTAAGTAGCGATCAGGTGGCAAATCCTGTTGCGGTTCGCTATGCATGGGGAAATAATCCTTTGTGTAATCTTGTGAGTAACGATGGCTTGCCTGCATCTCCATTCAGAACAGATACCTGGCAAGGCCTTACCTTTGCCAAGAAATAACTGATAAAAATTTGTGTAATTTGTGTGGTTAAATCCGTGTAATGCAGACAATATTTAAAGTTGCGCTATTCTTTGTGGCTTACTTTATATTTTTACAGGCTAACCGGAAATTATGCCAAATACTTTATCAGACCAGGAAACCATTCTCCTGATTGCCGACCTGGAAGAAAAATTATTAGATGGGTTTAAAAGAACAGACCTGAACACACTCGATTTATTGTTTGCCGATGGCATGCTTTTTCATGATCAGTATGGTAATGTGTTGGATAAAGAAATGGATCTGGAAGCCTACCGGAGTGGTATGATCAAAATTAATAAAATCAACGTATCCAAACGGGAAATACGTGTTTTTGAGTCTATTGTTATTGTTTCTGCAAGTCTTTTTATTAAGGGAAGTTATTCAAATATTTTACTTAACGGCAAATATCAATGGTTAAGGGTTTGGGGTAAAGTGAATGAAGATTGGAAAGTAATTTCTGCCAGTTGTACAAGCATTTCAGTATAAAATATTTGCTTAAAAATAAGAACGGGGAATAACCAATGGCTATCCCCCGATTCTAAATTAACGCTCTCTAGATCTAATATATAACTAATCTCAGTTTTCACCAAAAGCTTGATGGGCAAACGAGGCAAATGCTTACCATAGCGAGTTAGAAACAGGTATATATCACAATTTGGTGTAAACCTCTGGCTTTGCAAACTGTATAATTTTTGATCTTTCAATTCATCATTTTCAGCGTTTAGGTTTGCTTTAGCCAGCTTAACAGTGTTTTTTGAATTGTTTGTGTATATGCTTACTAAATCGTTTTAATATTCACTCATATTTATTAGTTTTATAAAATATTATCTAACCAATAATCCCTTTATGAAAAGAATATTTACCTCAATCTATTTTCTGGTTTCCTGTCTATCTATTCATACTTTAAATGCCCAGAATTTAACTGAATTCAACAAAGCCCCTTTAAAACAGCATGTTTATGTGCAATTGCCCATAGGAAGTATTAAAGCCAAAGGATGGTTGTTAAAGCAACTGGAACAACAAAGAGATGGGGCAACGGGAATGGCAGAAGAGTTATACCCGGAGAAAGATAATCTGGGCAAAAACTCCGATTGGCTGGGAGGCGATGGGAATGGATGGGAACGGGTACCATATTATGTTAAAGGTTTAGTCGCATTGGCTTATACCTTAGATGATCCTATGCTAAAAGCGAAAGCACAAAAGTATATCGATTGGACTCTAAACAATCAACAAGCCAACGGATTATTCGGCCCGCCCAAAATGAAAGATTGGTGGCCACGTATGCCCATGATGTATGCTTTGCAAAGCTATTATGAAGCCACAAATGATAAAAGGGTAATTCCTTTTCTGTCAAAATATTTCAAATATGAACTGGCCAATCTTGATGGCGACCCATTAAAGGAGTGGGGTAAATCAAGAGCAGGCGATAATATGGAAATAGCCATTTGGCTTTACAATAAAACCGGCGATCAGTATTTATTACGACTAGTAGAAAAGTTAAAACAACAGGCATACCCTTGGATCGATATTTATAGCAACAACGGGTTTTACTTTTTTGGTGATGATTTTCAGCCAAAACATATGGTTAATGTAGCTCAAGCCTTAAAATTTCCAGTGCTTTATGGCCAACTTCAAGATCGTCCTTCTAATCTTGAAGCACTTTCCAAAGGTATAGCGCATATTATGCACGACCATGGCCAGCCAGAAGGTTTAGGATCAGGAACTGAATTCCTGGCGGGTACAAGCAGTATAGAAGGAGTAGAAACCTGTACCGTGGTAGAATGGATGCAGAGTTTAGAAACTGCGGCAAAGGTTATTCATGATGCAAGAATTGGCGATCAATTGGAAAAAGTAGCTTTTAATGCTTTGCCAGCTCAGTTTAGCCGCGATTTTAAAAACCATTCATATTATACATTACCTAACCAGGTTCAAAGCATTCATGGTGAGCATGGCTTTAATCAGGATTATGGTTCAGGCATTGTTTCTAGTCCATATTCAGGTTTTGGCTGCTGCCGCTATAACATGCACATGGGCTGGCCTTATTTTGTGAAAAGTAGTGTAGTGGCTACGCCTGAGAAAGGTTTGGCAGTAATTACCTATGGCCCAATGGAAATAGAAACTGTAGTAGCCAACAATAAAAAAATAAAAATTACCGAAGAAACCAATTATCCCTTCGAAGAACAAATCAGATTAAAGGTTGGGCTTAGCACTTCTACATCCTTTCCATTGATTTTAAGAATCCCAGCATGGAGTGTAAAACCAAGCATAAAATTAAATGGAACGATATTGAAAGGAGTAAAAGCTGGTGAAATGTTTACCATATCCCGCGAATGGAAAAATCAGGATCAATTAGAACTGAATTTCCCAATGCAAATTACTACTCAGGCTCAAGTAAATAATTCCATTAGTGTAGAACGTGGGCCTATTGTGTATGCATTAGAAATTAAGGCAGCAAATAAGGTAACCAAAACACATCCGGTTGCTGGCTTTACAGATTACGAAATTCATCCGGAATCGGCATGGAATTATGGCTTAGTATTAGATAAAGGTAATTTAAGCAACGTTAGCGTGGTGAACGCTGCTATGCCAGAAAATCCTTTTATTGCCGCGAATGCACCAGTTAAATTAAAGGTTCAGGCAAAAAAGATCCCTTTATGGACGCTGGGCTACAACAATGTAGCTGCTTTTGATGTGCCTTTTAGTCCAATTTCCTCAACCGAAAAACAGGAAGAAGTTACCTTGGTACCTTATGGCTCTGAAAATATACGCCTAAGCTGTTTTCCTGTGATCGGTTTGCCCAAAAAAATAAATAAGGCTTTGGTCGAAAATTTTGATCATGGAATGGCCAATAATTGGGTTTTTTATGGCGGTGGCTGGTTTTGGAGAGATGGAGCGGTTAATTCTGCATCAAATGCAGGCTCTGGTGGTTATGGCATAAATGGATCCAAATATGTAGCTAATGGAACAGATTTTAAAGATTTTACCTATCAGGCAAATGTTAAAATCAATACAGCCGGCGATGCAGGTTTAATGTTCAGGGTTTCTAATCCGGCAATTGGTGCCGATGCTTACCAAGGGTATTATGTGGGTTTGGACCAGCTCAATGGAAAGGTACTGCTAGGGAAAGCTAACGGGCAAAAATGGACCGTTATAGGTTCAGGGAAATATCCTGTTGAAATGAACAAAATGTATACCTTAATGATAGTGGCGAAAGGAGATGAATTTAATGTTTTTATAAACGGGTCGGCAAAGCCCATTCTTTCTGCAACAGATAGTCAATATCAATCTGGTAGTATAGGATTAAGAGCGTATAAAGCTTTGGCTAGCTTCGATTCGGTAAAGATTAACGCTTTTTAACATCGGTTCAGACCAGTATTGAACTTTGCGGCAAGGAATTTGTTAACCTATTATCAATAAATAAAAATAAGATTATGAAATTATACAAATCAATTCCCATAATGCTCTTTGCCATTGCGCTTGCAGCCGGTTGTGTAAGCAATAAGAAATATGCAGAACTTCAGGATACCTATTCCAAGTTGAGAGAAAGGAACCAGGAGTTAAGTAATAAATACCAGGATAGCCAACGCGAGCTTAGCGGCAGCACCAGCAGGGTTAAAAGTTTAGAAGAACAGATTGCCTCAGAAAAAGCCAATGTAACTGCATTGCAGGATGCTTTGAACAAATGTTTAAATTCTAGTAGCCAGGGCAATGTTAACATTTCGAAACTGGTTGATGAAATTAACAGTTCGAATAAATACATCAAACAACTGGTAAATGCCAAAAATAAAAGCGACTCACTTAATATGGTGTTGACTAATAATTTGACGAGATCATTAAGTAAAGAAGAATTGGGAGATGTTGATGTACAAGTGCTTAAAGGCGTAGTTTATATCTCTTTAGCCGATAATATGTTGTATAAATCAGGTAGTTACGAAGTTTCCGATAAAGCGGGAGAAACTTTAAACAAAATTGCTAAAATCATTAAAGATTACGATACCTATGATGTTTTGATTGAAGGTAATACCGATAATGTACCTATTGCACAGACTAATATCCGCAACAATTGGGATTTGAGTGCCTTGCGTGCTTCGTCAGTGGTTCAGGTATTGCAGACTAAATATGCTGTAGATCCTAAACGATTAACCGCAGGCGGGCGTGGTGAGTTTAATCCAATTGCTGATAATACAACAGCAGGAGGGAAAGCGAAAAACAGACGTACACAGATCATTATTACACCTAAGTTAGATCAGTTTATGGATCTGATTGGAAAAGCGCCTGAACAGTCTCAAAAATAAAATCACAAATAATAATCATTTAAAGGGTTGAAATTAATTTTTCAGCCCTTTTTTATTTGTAAAGCTTTCTCTTTTCCCTTTTATATTTTGCTAATTTTGCACGCGCTCCAGTACAGGTTATGAGAACACGAATAAGAAAGCACCTTCGCACAGCAAAATACATCGTTTACAAAGAAACTTTAATCGATTTTAAAGAACACTTTTGGACATTTATAGGTGCTTTTGTAGGGGTTGGTATTATTGGGTTACTTAATTCTAAATACTTTACTGCGAACGATAATTTATTTCTAATCGGTTCTTTTGGGGCTTCATCTGTACTCATTTATGGTATTATCAATAGTCCGCTTGCACAACCGAGAAATTTGGTCGGCGGCCACCTGGTTTGTGCCATAGTAGGTGTTACCGTTCATAAGCTTATTCCAGGCGAAGTTTGGTTGGCCGCTGCATTATCTGTTTCATTATCTATCGTATTAATGCAGATCACGAAGACCCTGCATCCCCCAGGAGGAGCAACTGCGCTAATTGCCAATATAGGGTCTGCTAAAATTCAGTCTTTGGGTTATTTATACGTGCTAAGTCCAGTATTATCAGGTGCTTGTATCCTTTTAGTGGTGGCTATTATTGTCAACAACAGAACCTCGCACCGTAGTTATCCCAATAACAAAAAATGGTATAGGGTTTGGCACAGATACCGCAGGTAAACAGTTACCTATAACTCTATTCCTATAACGCATTTAGCTATTTAAATAAATGTATATTTGATTATGTGAGTAATTAAATAATCTAATTACATTGCTTTCTTTCGCTGATGTAAATCAGGAAATGCTTATTTTTTTCTTTTGCTGGTTTAAATAAGCTATAATTTGATTTAACATGATGCTTCTTGTTGCCCTCACTGCTGATTTCAAAGCTTCTGAACTTACGCCTAAACGGTTAGCCCAATAATTTCGATCTGTTTCTTCGGATAGTAAGATGATTTCTTCTTTAATGCTTGGAGTTTGAATGAGATTTTTCATGATTGGGATGATTAATTCAGTAATAACACGCACAAGCTCGATTTGGTTCAATAAAAATAGGTTTTTTTATTTGTAATAACAATTTGTAAAACAGTTGTTTAAATAAAAATAAGTGACATTTTAATCATAACTAAAATTAAGTCTAAATTGCCCACTTTTCTTCTATTAATTCGTTTTAGTAATAATAAAAGGTATATGCTGTAACTAATAATTATACAAAAAATAATTTTATGTATTTTTAATTATACGTAAAATGACTATAATTGCCTATTATTTATAAAAAAAAAATATTCTGTAATGGGTGATATGAGGAAGGGAGACGTTACTCAGATTGACTTTGAATATGGACATGGAATCATTATTGACGAAAATGGCCAGGATATTCACTTTCAATTAGATAATTTATCTGATCAAATTAATATAAATTCGAAAATAATTTTTGAAATAGAATTACGTAAACATGGTTTGGTAGCGGTTAACGTTAAATTAGAAATGGAAGAAATAAGAGGTTAGTTCACATACCCAAGCAAATTAACATTACATATTATTGTTGGTCATTTGTAGTAGGTAGGCTGAAATAAAATGTAGAACCTTTACCCAATTTGCTTTCTGCCCAAATTTTACCCTGATGCCTTTCAATTACTTCGGCACAGATATACAGGCCAACTCCAAATCCTGCAATTGTTTTAGTATCAGGGCTGTCTACGCGGTAAAAACGGTCGAAAAGTTTGGGTATATCATTTTCCCTAATGCCAATGCCTTCATCTTCCACACTTACAATTACTTGGCCCTTTTGTGTTTCGCACTTTATTGCAATTAAAGAGTTCTTTTTTGAGTATTTCGCTGCATTTCCAATCAGGTTAGTAATCACATTGCCAATTTTCTCCATATCGGCATTTATAATTATTTCTTCCGTACCAATCACCTGGATGAAATGGCTTGGTAAAACAATTCTATATTCTTCAGCTATGGTTTTAATCAAATCAATAAGGCTAAAATTTGTTTTGTTCAATAAAATTTTGCCAGCTTCTAATAAAGATACATTTAAAAAGCCATCAATCATTAACGACATTCTTTTTAATTGAACATTTACCTTATCAAGTATCTGAATGGTGAAGTCGTTATCAGTTTCTTTAAATTTATGCTGTAAAAGTTGTATATAAGCACTTAACGATGTCAATGGAGTTTTAAGCTCGTGACTTACCATACCTATAAAGTCGTTTTTTCTAATTTCGTCCTGTTTATGTTCTGTAATATCCAAAACAGCTCCAGCAATATAAACGGCTTTTCCTTGTTCATTATAATAGGCTTTTCCTGCTGTTCTTAACCATTTTCTTTTAGCGCCTATGCCATTCAAATTAATTTGGTATTCGATGTTAAAAGCGTTTCGGTGATGTAATGCGCGTCTGATGCCACTGGTAAGGTGCCCGATGTCTTCCGTACTTATCAGTGATTTAGCTTCTTCTATATCCAACCTGTTATTTTCCAGTTCGTAAATTTGTTGTGCCCTTTCAGATAAAAGTATCTGTTTGCTTTCCAGATCGATATTCCATGAACCCATTTCTGATGCATCCATGGCTATTTTTAAAATGTCTTTAGCTTTAAGTAGTTCTTTTTTAAAATTTACCTGCTCCGTAATATCTTTAATAATAACTAGAATCCTGTTTACTTCATTTTTATCATTTTTTAACGGCTCGTAAAAAGCTATAAAATAACCATCTGAAATAGGAGTCGAAATTTTTAATTCATTGATTGTTAAGGGTTGGCCGTTTTTAAAAATATCTTTTACATGCGCTACAAGTGCTTGCTGTTTTTCGAGTTCTGGTCGTGCCTTTTCTTGCGCAACCCCGATTACTTCTTTCCTGGTTTTGCCCCAAAGTTTTAATATGTTATCGTTTGCATATTCTGTAATAAGCTCTGGACCTTTTAATACGCACATGCCCAAGGGGGCCTGCTCAAAAAATCCTCTAAAGCGTGCTTCACTTTCTGAAAGTTCAAATAGAATATGTTCAAGGTCATTTTCATCCAGCGGAATTTCCCTTAATGAACAGATGATATATTCAACCGGGCGATCGTTTTGTAATACCGGCGAAAATTCTAATTCCCATTTTACGTTTGGTGAGTTAGAATAAATGGGATGAATAACCAATGTACTTCTTGCCTTAAGCTCGCTTACATTCTGAACTGTTTTAATCAGATGCACTTTTTCGGCAGCAGAAAGGAGGTTTGGAACAATGTTAATATCATAGAATTTTAATTTTCCTCCCACACGCTCTATTAAAGCTTGATAAGCATCGTTATGCTCTACCACCACCAATATCGGTTTTACTTTAAAAATGATTATAGGATTCTTAGAATGTTTTAACAGTGCTTTTAAGAAAGGAGAGGCTAAATCTATCATAAATATAAGTTGACACTTTCCCAAATATAATCGTTAAGTAGTTAATCACCAACCGATTTGTACGGATGATATAATATTTATCATACAGAATGGTATAAATTGTAAGTGTTTTGTTTTTCTGGGTTGTTGTAAATAATTGTAGGTCAGTATTTAAAGCTCTTACTTGTTGTCATGGTTAAACATTCATGATATGGGGGCTATAAATGGTAAATAATATTTCGTTTGCACTTCGGTCACCAAGGACACTCATTCAGGGAGCATAAGTTGTAAAATCGCCTTAATATTTTTATGCAATCGAATTTGTTTTATGTTATATCAAAATCAACAAATTGTAAAGTAAATGTGTAAAAATAGATAGCCTAAGGGTAAAATAAGTCTTTATCTAGATATTATGACTGATTTGTAAGACAATATTAAACGGTATTTTATTAAAAATGGTGTCTTTTTAAGTAGAAAAAAAGTTTTTATGTGTTTTTATGTAAAATTATTTATTTGGTAATCAGCGTGTTATATTTTGTTTTCGAATTAAATGTTTGATTTAAGCGATTTAACATTTCTCACTTACATTTTTTTAAAAATTTATATATATTTGTTCTTACCCTTTCGAGGGTATGTTTTTCATAGGTAGATGTAGGGTCAGAACAATGTTCTGGCCCTTTTTTGTTTTAATAGATTTAGAAAAACTATTTTTGTGTTATGATTAAAAAGAAAGTGATTGTTGCGGTTACAGGAGCCAGCGGTTCTATTTATTCAAAAGTTTTATTTGACCGGTTATTAACATTAAGAGATCAGATCGAGGCTGTTGGTGTAGTGATGAGCGACAATGCAAAAGCGGTTTGGCAATTCGAACTGGGAAACCAGGATTATAACCATTTTAAAGACTTTACCTTTTATAACAAAAATGATTTTAACGCCCCTTTTGCTTCAGGGTCGGCAAAGTTCGATACCATGATTATCGTTCCTTGTTCTATGGGAACTTTGGGTAGGGTAGCACATGGAATATCGAACGATTTGATTTCGAGGGCAGCAGACGTTGTGTTAAAAGAACGCAGGAAATTAATAGCTGTAGTAAGAGATACCCCGTTCAGTTTAATCCATATCAACAATATGAAAACTGTAACTGAAGCAGGTGGAATCATCTGTCCCGCTAATCCATCTTTTTACAGTTTGCCTCAAACAATAGAAGAGGTTGCTGGCACGGTAATTAGCCGGGTGTTAGATCTGGCAGGTTTTGAGCAGGAAAGTTATCGGTGGCAGGAGCAGTAATTGGTATTTTGCCGAATTTTAAATATTTTTAGTCGATTTAAATCAAACTCATGAAACTATTTTTACGCTCTATCTTATGCTGCGCAGTGTTATGCCCTTTTTTTTCTCAGGTTAAGGCTCAGCAGGATTTTCTGATTAATTCAAAAAACGACACTTTAAAAGGTGAAATAAAAAAACAATTTATTGGTTTTTATCGGTTCAAGCCAGAGGGAGGTACCAGTTTTAATAAAATTCCAATCCGCGAAACCAAAGAATTTTATAAAGTAGAAAAAGAGATAAATTATCTTGTTAAAGTACGCCCGGATAAAAGGAGCCCGGACTTTTTACAAAGATTGGTTAAAGGCAAAATTGATTTGTTCGAATATTACAGGCAAAGTGGTAATAATCAGGTTGATATTGTTTGGTATGCCAGTAAAGAAAATGGAGAGCTGTTTGAGGTAAAAAGCAACCATATCTTCGGTTCTCGCAATGATCGCAAGGATAGGTTATACAGTTTAATAAGCGACAAACCCAAACTGTTAGAAAAATTTAAAAAAGATGATAGTTATAGCTTTGAAGCTGTGAAGGAATGCATTAAATTATATAACTCAAACTAAATAGCCGATACTCATGCTAAAATTAAGCTTTATTGTAGTTGTTTTGTTCGTTTCAGGTATCTGTTTATCTGGCTGTGAAAAAAGAGCCTGCCCAGAAGGAATGCACGAGTTGCGTTTAAAGGATGGTACTACTATATGCGTTCCAAATAATTTATAGTCTGTAATTTGTCAGTTCTCAAAACTCAAAACCGACAACTCCGAACAAATTTCCTATCTTTGCAGCCTCAATGAAAAAGGTCGCATTTTATACATTAGGTTGTAAACTCAATTTCTCCGAAACGTCAACCATCGGTCGTTTATTTACCGATGCGGGTTATGCCGTAGTAGAATTTCAGGATCAGGCAGATGTTTATGTGATCAATACCTGCTCTGTTACTGAGCATGCCGATAAAAAATGCCGTAAAGTTGTTAAAGAAGCTTTAAAATATTCCCCGAATGCCTTTGTAACCATTGTAGGTTGCTATGCGCAGTTAAAACCACAGGAAATTGCCGAAATAGAAGGTGTTGATATGGTTTTAGGCGCTGCAGAAAAGTTCAGGATAGTAGAATATATTACCGATTTAACCAAACAACCAAAAACCCTTATTCATCAGCAAAATATTGAGAAAGTAAACCATAATTTTATTGCCTCTTATTCGATTGGTGATAGAACGCGTACTTTTTTGAAAGTACAGGATGGTTGCGATTATCCTTGTACATACTGCACCATTCCTTTAGCACGCGGTGCAAGCCGGAGCGATACCATTGAAAATGTAGTGAATCGTGCAAAAATGATTGCAGATAGCGGTGTTAAAGAAATTGTTTTAACCGGTGTAAATCTTGGCGATTTCGGAATTAGAAACGGCCAGCGTGAAGATAAATTTTTAGATCTAGTTAAAGCTTTAGATAAGGTAGAAGGAATTGAAAGAATCCGCATTTCGTCTATTGAACCGAATCTTTTGAGCAATGAGATCATTCAGTTTGTATCGACTTCTAAAAGGTTTGTTCCGCATTTTCACATTCCCCTGCAATCGGGTTCTGATAAAATTTTAGGTTTAATGCGCCGTCGATACCGTAGCGATTTGTATGTAGAGCGTGTTGCCAAAATTAAGGAAGTAATGCCGCACTGTTGTATCGGCGTAGATGTAATTGTTGGTTTCCCTGGTGAAACAAAAGAAGATTTCTTAGATACCTATCAGTTTTTAAATCAGCTTGATATTTCTTATCTACACGTATTTACTTACTCTGAGCGCGAATTAACAACTGCAGCCGAAATGAAAGGTGTTGTGGCGGGCAGCGAGCGTAATGAGCGTAGTAAAATGCTTCATATTTTATCTGATAAAAAACGTAGGGCTTTCTACGAATCTCAAATTGGCGCTGAAGCTGAAGTGCTTTTCGAGGCAGATCAGAAATCAGGTTACATGCATGGTTTTACTAAAAACTATGTAAAAGTACGTGCAAAATACGATCCGGTTATGGTAAATGAATTGAAAGCGGTTAAGCTTTTAGAAATTACTGCCGATGGGGAAGTAGAAGTAGCCGAATTGGAAACGATTCACGCGCATCATTAGTTTAGTCCGAAGTCATAAGTCTTCAGTTCAAATACCCTTTACTGTCATTCTGAACGCAGTGAAGAATCTTTTACTTATGAAAAGTTAAACCGCTGAAAGCGCTTAGCTGATAAAATATTTTGCCGTTACAAGATAGATCCTTCACTGCGTTCAGGATGACAAATGAACGGAGAAGGAAGACTTGTTTTTGGAATCAGTCTTTAATACCTAATACCCCATAAGAACTACTGTAATTAGTTAATTAAACCCGATCGGAGCGAACACGAAGTAAAGCGCAGAGCAGGACTGTACTAACCGATGAAATAAAGAACCGCTCTTTTCCAAAATAAAAAAATAGATTTTTACACGCTTTTTTCTGCCTTTCAACTAAGCGCTCTGGTCTTTCTCCTTTAGTCTTTAAGCTTTCCGCTTTAATCTTTCAGCTTTGGTCTTTCTTTCCTATCTTCGCAACAAATTATTTGTATGTTTCCTACCGTTTCACATTTTTTAGAATACTTGTTCGGCATTAATTTACCGCTTCCATTTAATACTTTCGGTGTTTTTGTAGCACTGGCGTTTGTTGCTGGTTACTGGGCTTTTACCAAAGAGCTTAAGCGTAAGGAAGCATTAGGCATACTCCACCCAATTAAAAAAACAATTGTGGTTGGCAAACCTGCTACTACATCAGAGCTGATCATGAATGGTCTTTTTGGCTTTGTTATTGGTTATAAATTGGTTTATGCGTTGTTAAACTACAAACTTTTTGTAAATGATGCACAGTCGATTTTAATGTCGACCAAAGGAAATATAATTGGTGGTTTGTTTTTTGCAGGGCTGTTTGCTTATTGGGATTACACCGAAAAGAATAAACACAAGCTTGATAAACCAAAAGAAACACAGGTAACCGTCCACCCATACCAAACCATGAGTAACCTGATTGTTTGGGCAGCCATCTGGGGTTTTTTAGGTGCAAAGTTTTTCGATAACCTAGAGTATTGGGATGATTTTGTTCAACATCCCATCGAGCGCTTATTATCGTTTAGTGGTTTAACTTTTTATGGTGGTTTAATTTGCGGCGGTGCGGCTGTTTTAATTATTGCGAAAAGAAATGGTATTAAACCTTTGCACATGCTTGATGTTGGTGGCCCTGGGATGATGCTGGCTTATGCTGTAGGCCGTATCGGTTGTCATTTGGCTGGAGACGGCGATTGGGGAATCGTAAATAATAATCCAAAGCCATTTTCCTGGTTGCCAGATTGGTTGTGGTCTTATAAATATCCTAATAATGTAGTAGGAGAAGGTATTCCGATTCCAGGCTGTACTGGTAAGTTCTGCAACGAACTGGCTCAAGGGGTATACCCGACGCCGATTTACGAAGTAATTATATGTTTAATCCTTTTTGCCTTCTTATGGAAAATTAGAGATAAAATAAAGGCACCTGGTTTAATGTTTGGCATTTACATGATCTTGAACGGTATTGAGCGTTTTTGCATCGAATTAATCCGTGTAAACTCAAAATACCATGTTTTTGGTTTGTCTTTTACCCAGGCAGAAATGATTTCTACCTTTCTTGTTGTTGGCGGCATTGTATTAAGTGCTTATGCTTTAAGGAACAGAAATCAACTGGCTTAAATATCTATAAGTTTATTCATCATCCAATAAACATCTCGTTTTACTGTTAAATAGTTATGAATTACGAATTACTGTGCACAAAAGTAATATCGATTGTAAGGCTTACGGGAAATTTTATCCGTAAAGAAGCAATACAATTCGATGCCCAGAAAATTGAATACAAAGGGTTAAATGATATGGTTTCTTATGTTGATAAAACAGCAGAGCAGAAACTGGTTCAAAACCTCGAAAAGTTAATTCCCGACGCCGGTTTTATTACTGAAGAGAAAACCATCAATAGAACAGGTAAAACTTATACCTGGATAATCGATCCCCTGGATGGTACTACTAATTTTATCCACGGCATTCCGACTTACGGTATAAGCGTGGCGCTTTATGAAGATGGATTACCTGTAATTGGTGTAGTTTACGAATTAAATAGGGGAGAGATGTTCTATTCGTATAAAGGCGGACTTGCTTTTATGAATAAGAAAGAAATTAAGGTTTCTATAAATCCTAATCTGGGCTCAAGTTTGTTGGCAACAGGTTTTCCGTATTACCAGTTTGATAAACAACCTCAGTATATAAAACTATTGACTGAGATGATGCAGAAAAGCCACGGTGTACGTAGAATTGGCGCTGCGGCAATAGATCTGGTATATACAGCCTGTGGACGTTTCGATGCCTTTTTTGAATACAATCTACAGCAATGGGATTTTGCAGCCGGATGTTTTATTGTGCAGCAGGCAGGAGGAGAAGTGTACGATTTCTCAGGTGGAAATGATTACTTTGAAAAAAGGGAGATATTGGCTACCAATGGAAAACTTACTGCTGAAATGTTAACCGCGATTAAGCAGTATTTTTAAGCTATTCGTCAGGCTGAATTTATTTCAGCATCTTAACGACCCTGACCTGTAGCGAAGCGGAAAGCTACGCAGTAAAATAAATTCAGGGTGACGGTTCGGTTAAATAAAAAAAAGGTCCCGATTCTCATCGGGACCTTTTCACTATATGTACTATGAAAAATGCACAATTTTAAAGCGCTTCAGAAACAACTTCTGTAACTTCCGGCACCATTCTCTGCAATAAGTTTTGGATCCCAGATTTAAGTGTAATGGTAGAAGATGGACAACCGCTACAAGAACCACGTAATTCTACTGTAACCACGCCTTCATCGAAAGATTTGTATGTAATTGCACCACCATCCTGTTCAACAGCCGGGCGTACATAATCGTGCAGAATCTGCTGAATTTTAATTTCGGTTTCTGTACCCTCAAAAGCAGGGGCTTCTTCGGTAGTTGCTTCTTTAATTTTTAATTCGGACTCTACAGCTCCCTTTACAAATTCTTTTAAAATGGCTTCAATATCAGCCCATTCTGCATCATCTGTTTTGGTAATGGTAACAAAATTGCTGGCGAAAAAAACACCAGAAACAAAGTTGAACTTAAATAACTCTTTAGCAAAAGGCGAATGTTCTGCACTTTCTTTAGTTGCAAAATCCTCACTGCCATTTATTAACAGCTTGTTTACCATGAATTTCATGGTAGCTGGATTTGGAGTCTGTTCTGTATATACGTTAATCGTCATGTCTTAATCAATTTGAATAAACAAAATTAACAATTACTCACTAATAAAACCTTTTCAAGCTGTCTGCTTAACGTCAATTTAATTTGACTAGAAAATACCAGTATAATTAAAAGGTGTAATCGTTCTCAATTGCACTTTAACAGCTTCAGAAACTGCTAAACCTTCAATAAACTCAGCAATACTTGCAGCATTGATTTTTGAATTTGTTCTGGTTAATTCTTTCAAGGCTTCGTAAGGGTTAGGGTAATTCTCTCTTCTTAAGACGGTTTGAATAGCCTCGGCAACAACTGCCCAGTTTTCGTCCAAATCGGCATGTAGAGCAGCTTCATTTAATAAAATCTTGTTTAATCCACGTAGCGTGGAATTAATAGCAATTAAGGTATGTCCAAAAGGAACGCCTACGTTTCTTAAAACAGTAGAGTCAGTTAAGTCTCTCTGTAAGCGTGAGATTGGCAATTTAGCAGCGAAAAACTCGAACAAAGCATTGGCAATGCCTGCATTTCCTTCAGCGTTTTCGAAATCGATTGGGTTAACCTTATGTGGCATAGCCGATGAACCAATTTCTCCGGCTTTAATTTTCTGTTTAAAATAGTTTTTAGAAATATACGTCCAGATATCTCTGTCTAAATCTATAATAATGTTGTTTATGCGTTTCAAAGCATCGCATTGAGCTGCAAATTGATCGTAATGTTCAATTTGTGTGGTATGCTGTGCACGTGTTAAGCCCAAAGTCTCGTTAACAAACTGGTTAGAAAAATTAACCCAGTTTACTGTAGGGTAAGCAATATGGTGTGCGTTGAAGTTTCCGGTTGCACCACCAAATTTTGCACTATTGGGGATATTTTTTAAGTTTTCTACCTGAATGGCCAAGCGTTCGGCGAAAACCAAAAATTCTTTGCCTAATTTGGTAGGAGAGGCTGGCTGGCCATGTGTATGTGCCAACATTGGAATGTCTTTCCACTCTGTAGCCAGGGCATTTATCTTTTCGATCAGCGTATTAATTGCCGGATAATAACTTTCATTCAATGCTAATTTAATAGAATAAGGAATGGCAGTATTATTAATATCCTGAGAGGTTAAGCCGAAGTGGATAAACTCTTTATAGTGCTGAAGTGATAACGCATCGAATTTACTTTTGATAAAATATTCAACAGCTTTAACATCATGGTTGGTTACTTTTTCAGTTTCCTTAATTTCTAAGGCATCAACTTCTGAGAAGTTTTCGTGGATTTTGCGCAATTGGGCATAAAGATTTTTATCAAAATTTTCTAAGCCAGGCAAGTTGATTTCGCAAAGTGCGATAAAATATTCGATTTCTACAAAAACACGGTATTTGATTAAGGCTTCTTCAGAAAAGTAAGCAGCTAAACTTTCGGTTGTTTTTCTGTAACGGCCATCAACTGGTGAAATAGCTTGTAGTGATGTTAAATTCATTATGCGGATTATATTTTTGCCGCAAATTTACTACAATTGATGGATTTTAAGGTCTTGATTCCTAGAAATTAATATAAAATAAAAAAGACCCTGGAATTTCCGAGGGCACTGAAAAAGTCTTCCATTTATGAGTCGGCTTAAAAAACGACCAAGTAAAACATGTTTTTACTTGGCCGTTTTTTTTATTTACCAAAAATCACATCTGCACAGATTTAATGTTCATCGTACGATTTGCAGGAACGAGTTATTAATATGGGTGTTTTTATGCAATTTTGAGATTAACTGATCAGTTTTAGTATTCTTTTCAAGTTCACTGTAAATATTGCTAATGCCCCTTGCATTTCCATATTCTCTATTCCATAGGAAGTTGCGCGTTTATATCCGTGGACGTTCTTAAGCTCACTGTTCTTTGCTTCGATTTTATATCGTTCCTTTATTTTCTCCTTATAATATTCCGTTTCCTGAAAAGCCATCTGCTCTTTGTGGAGGTCGGATTTTATGGATACCGAATAGCTCTTGGTTTTAGCTCCAGGTTTGTAGCAGTTTTCTCTCAAGGGGCAGACCTTACACTTCTCAACGTCAAAATAATAGGTGTTCACTTGATTTGTACCGACCCCTGTCTTACCCTGTCGGTGCTTTTTTATGGCCAAATGCCCAGCTGGACACACGAACATATCCGCGTCCTTGTTGTAATTAAACAGGTTTTCATCTTTTCTACATCCTTGGGTGATGGTAGTGTTCAACTTGGCAACGATCTTGATGCCCTGCCCAATCGCTAACGCTAAGTTCTCCTTTCCTGTATAAGCCGAATCCCCGATAACTGTATCTACCTCAATTCCATTCTGCTGGCTGATTTCCAAAAGCTTTGGTAGTTCCGGGCCATCGCCTTTTTCTCCGGAGGTTACCACAGCGGCAGTAATGATACGTTCCTCAGTCATAGCAAGGTGGGATTTGTAGCCAAAGAAACTGCTGTCTGCTGTCTTGTGTCCGATCTTGGCATCCATGTCCTTGGAGAGCGTATAATGCTCCTGGGTATCCTCAACCGTTTCTTTTAACAGGTTTAATTTCTCTTTAACCGCAGGGATCTCGCTCAAGGTACTGTCCGACTCAATCCGTTCCTGCAATTTCTTGCAATAGGCAATCTCCTTTTCAAGATCGATCGACTCATTCTTCTCTGGCATCAATTTCTTAAAGTCCTCATCTATCGAATAGACAGCCTTTCGAAGTAACTTGCTACGCTGCCTAAGCACCTCAATTGCAGAATAAGGATTGGATCTAGATAACGAATGAGTAGCATCCACGATAATGGACTTGGATTTGATGATGCCCTTTTCAAGGGCTAGGGATACCGTCTTGCCAATTAATAGGTTCAGTAAGTCCATATCCTTTAGTCTGAGTTTGCGAAACTTGGTCAGAGAACTCGGATCGATCACTTCCGCTTCAGGTGCCATCTCAAGGAAATATATAAAGGACATATCGTAGCGAGAGCGATCAACAACATCCACATCTGACACAGTAAAAATCGTCTTAAGTAAAAGGTACTTGAACATACGGATAGGGCTCTCAGCCATACGTCCATTGTTCTGGCAGTACTTCTCTAGAAGCTCATCATGAATGAAACTGAAGTCTATCAGATCATTGATCTTTCGAAGAAGGTTGTCTTTGGGGATGATCAGGTCATATAATCCTGAGTAGGAACTGAACTGGATCTTTTGTTGGTGAGCTAGCATCGGATACCTTAAAATCTAATTTAAGATACAAAAAAAAGAGCAGAGAAACCAAGGTTATCTGCTCTTTTTCAGCCCAATTATTAAGAGGACTTTTTCAGTGCCCTCGAATTTCCGAGGGCTTTTTTGCAGTAATAGCTAAAACTATTTTTTAGTTGTGTCTTTTACTGTAGTGTCTTTAACGGTTGTATCTTTCACTGTAGTATCTTTTACAGTAGTATCTACTACTGTAGAATCAACTTTAGATGAATCAGTTGCGCCATCTTTTTTTGCTGATTTACAAGCAACAACGGATAGGGATAAAGCTAGAGCTAAAAAGCCCATTTTGAATGCATTTTTCATTTTTTTTAATTTGTTTGGTTCTAAAGATTAATTAATTACTAATTTATACAAAAAACTTAAGAAAGTAACCCATTAAAGTGAAATAAAAAAGGTCACGATGTGAAAATCGTGACCTTTTTTGTGTGAATAGTTAAAATAAACTAGTGTTTTACTTCTTCTGTAGTTGTTGTAGCTTTTACAGAGGTATCTTTTACTGTAGAATCCTTTACAGTGGTATCAACTTTAGTTGTATCAGTAATAATCGTTGATGAATCTGTAACTGTTGTATCAGCACCATCAGCTTTTTTACCTGATTCGCCGCAAGCAGCAACTGTTAAAGATAGAGCTAGGGCTAAAAAGCCTAATTTGAATGCATTTTTCATTTTGATATCTGTTTTAGGGTTACTATTTACTATTAATGCCTAAAATGTTAAAAGGTAACCCGTTTTTTTCTGATAAAATAAAAAAGCCTTTGAAAAATGAATTTTCAAAGGCTTTTCTTATAAATAAGTTAGACTAGTGTTTAACTTCAGTTTTTTCTGTGGTAGTTTTTACAGTTGTATCTTTTACTGTAGAATCTTTTACTGTAGTATCTTTTGCAGTAGTATCAGTAACGATAGTTGAAGAATCTGTAGCTGTTGTATCAGTACCTTCTGCTTTTTTTTCTGAGTTACAAGCAACAACTGATAAAGATAAAGCTAAAGCTAAAAAGCCTAATTTGAATGCATTTTTCATTTTTGAGTATTTTTAAGTAATTAATTAATTAATTTACCTGTTAATACCACTTATTTAAAAAGGTAACCCAAAAAAATAAAAAAAAAGTAAAAAAATAAAAAAGGCTCCCGATTTTACATCAGGAGCCTTTTTTTATGAGTAAAGTTAGACTAGTGTTTAACTTCTTCTGTAGTAGTTGTAGTAGCTTTTACAGTTGTATCTTTTACTGTAGAATCTTTTACTGTAGTATCTTTTGCAGTAGTATCAGTAACGATAGTAGAAGAATCAGTTAAAGTAGTATCAGCACCTTCAGCTTTTTTTTCTGAGTTACAAGCAACAACTGATAAAGATAAAGCTAAAGCTAAAAAGCCTAATTTGAATGCATTTTTCATTTTTGAATTTTTTAAGTAATTAATTTCTTATTAATGCCGCAAAGGTAAAAAGGTAACCCGATAATTTACAAAAAAGTGAAAATATTTTTTTTTGAGGTTTGGGTTACCGTTTGCTTTAAGTTTGTATTAAGCAATTATAGTAGCTATAAATATTTTTTTGTCTAATATTGGGTTACTATTTATAGAAAAATGTATTAACTAGTGAATAACAGTTTAAAGAGTTCAGTTCCAACAGATAGAGAGGTTATTTTAGGTATTCTAAATAACTCAGAAGATACACTTAACAAGTTATACAAGGCTTATTATGCGATGGTTTTGCAGTTTATCCTGAATAATAACGGTGATGAAGATGATGCAAAAGATGTTTATCAGGAAGGTATAATAATTTTATATAACAAAATTAAGGAGGGCAATTTTGAGCTGAGCAGCAAACTCAAAACCTATATTTATTCGGTTTGCCGGCGCATTTGGCTAAAGAAACTTAGCCTAAACAGTAAAAAAGCCGGTAATATTACTGATTATGAGGATGTCTTTGCTGTTGAGGAAGATGTAGAGCACCATGAAGAAAAAGATGCCGCTTTTGTGAAAATGCAATCAGCACTCGATCATCTGGGCGAACCTTGTAAAACTATTATTCAGGATTTTTATATCCACAATTTATCCATGCAGGATATCTGCGAAAAATTTGGTTATACCAATACCGACAATGCAAAAACGCAGAAATATAAATGCCTGCAAAGGTTAAAGAAAATATTTTTTCAACCATAATTTGAAATGAGAAACGATTTGGAGTTAGATGCAATTATTGAAGATTACCTTTTAGGTAAACTTAATGCACAGGAAACTGAAGCTTTTGAACAGTTACGTCGTAATGATGCCACAGTAGATCATAAAGTAGTTTCGCATAAGTTCTTTTTAGAATCTATGGGAACATTTGCTGAGCAGTTGCGCTTAAAAGAACAGTTAAATCATATTCATTCAGAAATTGATGTGGAGGGTTTGGCTTCTACACTTAGGCCTCATCCATCACGTGTGGTTCAATTGTGGCGCAAACATAAATCTGCAATTGCAGTTGCAGCATCTTTCGTTGTACTCTCTCTGGTTTCTATTTACTCTATTCAGCATAATACTCAACAGGCAGAGCGTTACAGGCAGTTAAGCAACCAGGTAAATAATGCTATTAAAACACAAAATAGCTTAATCAGAAATATTAAGCATAATAATACAACTTCTGGTAAGCCAAATGCCCAGAATAGTTTTGGTGGTACTGGTTTTGCCATTTCTACAAATGGTTACATTTTAACCAACCTGCATATTATTAATGGCGCTGATTCTTTATATGTGCAAAACAGTAGAGGAGAATCGTTTAAGGTAAAGTCAGTTTACACAGATCCTCAAAACGATATTGCAATTCTTAAAATAAACGATAAACACTTCAGTAACTTATCATCTATTCCATACACGATTAAAAGGAATACAAGTAACATCGGTGAAATTGTATATACCTTAGGTTATCCAAAAGATGATGCTGTGCTTGGAGAAGGTTATGTGAGTTCTAAAAATGGTTTTATTGGTGATACCACTCAGTATCAGGTAGCCATTTCAGTTAATCCGGGTAATAGCGGTGGTCCTGTTTTAGATAATAACGGAAATTTGGTAGGTATTATCAGTGGTAAGCCAGATCAGACTGAAGGTGCAGCTTTTGCCATTAAATCAAAATATATTTTAGAGGCAATGAGGGCCATTCCACAAGATTCACTAGGCATAAATAAACTTTCTGCCAACAAGAAGAGCTTGCTGTCTGGTTTAAAACGCACCAAACAGATCGAAAAAATACAGGATTATGTATTTATGATAAAAGCATATTAACGCAAACACCCCAAACAAATTAATATTCTTAAACCCTGTAGATTAAATTCTTCGGGGTTTTTTTATTGGAATTGTAATTTGGAGGTCTTAAATTAATATTAAATCTACGTATTTAGTATAGTATTGTTTAGATTTGTTTTAGTCAACTTAAAATTAATACCATTATGAGCATAAGATTAGGCGATACCGCACCGAATTTCAAAGCCAATACATCCATTGGCGAAATAGATTTTTACGATTATTTAGGCGATAGCTGGGGAGTATTGTTTTCTCACCCTGCCGATTATACCCCTGTTTGTACTACAGAACTGGGTAGAACTGCGGCTTTAAAAGGCGAATTTGAAAAAAGAAACGTTAAGGTTTTGGCTTTAAGCGTTGATTCTGCCGAGTCGCATAAAGGATGGATTAATGATATTAACGAAACTCAAAATACTTCTGTCGAATTCCCGATTATTGCAGATCCGGACAAAACAGTGGCAAATCTCTATGATATGATCCACCCAAATGCTTCAGAAACTTTAACAGTTCGCTCGTTGTTCGTAATCAGTCCTGATAAAAAGGTGAAATTAATCATTACTTATCCAGCTTCAACCGGAAGAAATTTTAATGAAGTGTTACGTGTGATTGATTCTTTACAGCTTACAGCCAATTATAGTGTGGCTACGCCTGCCGATTGGAAAGATGGAGAAGATGTAATTGTGGTGAACAGCATTAAAACTGAAGATATTCCAGCTAAATTTCCTAAAGGACACCAAGTAATTAAACCATATTTACGTACTACACCTCAACCAAATAAATAATCCAAAAATTTTATTTAATAACGCAACATTCTTGTTGAATGGCCAGAAATGACTTGCATTATATTCATAATTTATTATATTTGGTAGTTTTGTTTCAATATTAACGCTTAAACTGGTTGTTTTATTCATATTTATACTCAATTGGTTAAATGAAATGCTGATCAAGGCGTAAAAGGTTTATTTATTTTATACAATTTTTTATTTTTTTATGGCAACCGGAAAAGTTAAATGGTTTAACACTCAAAAAGGCTTTGGATTTATTGTGCAAGAAGACAATAAAGACTTATTTGTACATTTTAAAGATGTTTTAGGTGGAATCGAAAGCTTGAAAGAAAACGACACAGTAGAATTTGAAGTAGCTGAAGGCAGAAAAGGTTTACAGGCAGTAAACGTTAAGAAAGTTTAAGCAATAATATTAAGATTATTCTTTATCACTACAAAAAGCTTTTCGATTGAAAGGCTTTTTGTATTATTTAGCTTTGTCATTGTGACGGAAATCGTCATCTCGATCCGATAGCTATCGATGAAGCATAGCGGAACGAAGAGATTTATAATGTCGTTACGCTATTGTAGATTTCTCCTCCAAAGGAGTTCCTTTGGAACACTGCGATCAAAATGACGATCGCACTATAAGAGGATATGGACAGGAGAAGGCAATTGTACGTCACTCATATTGATTTAAACAATTAATTAACCCTCAGAATGATAACCTAATAGTATTGAATAATGGATGCTTTAATAACCATATTTTCTCCGTTGCCCACCTTGGTGAAAATTAAAAACTGATTTTGATCTGCTTTAATTTTATACTTCTTAACCAAATCTTCAGGCTTTGCCGGATAGTTCCGCACAATCACATTTCCTTTTAAAATTTCTTGTTTCTTAAGTGCCGCAGTAGTGAGTACGGCTTCAATTTTAAATATCCTGCCTGGAAAATCTTTATTTACCATAGCCGAACTAAACAGCTGTGTTTGAGGATGTAGTTTTAAAAGATCGTAAGTTGTGCCAATTAAATTAAAAGCGCCCGATTTTAGTAAAGCAGCATCTGGTTCGTACAGGTAATCACCAGTGTTTAAATCGTCAATAAACTGGATTGAACCATTTGAGGCTGATCTGTAAAAGGAAAAATCTTTTTCAATCTCATTATTTAAGGTTACAGCTATAATTTTCGTATCACCATTGTAATCTTTATCGATGATCCATAAGAGTTCTTTACACTCATTTTTTACACTTACAATATGGATCTCGCTAACATATTTCAATTCTGATAACCCTGCTGAGATATCGAGTAAAGGAGCAGTTTTGACAATTATTCTAGAAGATTTTTCTATTAAGGCATCCAGGTTGCCTGCAATGTCGGGTGTACAGTCTTTTAACATAAAGACTTTACCTTTTTCGGCCCGTCGGGCAGGATCTACATAAATGGTATCAAATGATGCATCACTAGTCTGGAGGTAAGCAATTCCGTCTCCGGCTTTAAATTCGATATTTGTTGCACGTAAAGCCTGCGCATTATGTTTAGCTATTGCGGATAGTTCAGGGCTAATTTCGCAATGTGTAACCGCTTTTACCTTTTTCGAAAAGTAGTGGCTATCAATTCCGAAACCTCCGGTAATATCAATTAAAGTATTGCCTTTCGCTAGCCTGGATTTGTATTTCGCAGTAATTTCAGAAGAAGTTTGCTCAATGGATAATACAGGGGGGTAATAAATATCTGGGGTATTAAACCAGGTTGGTAATTTTTTTTCAGATTTTTTTTTCGCGGTAATTTGTGTGGCCAGTTCGGCTGCACTAATACCCTCGAACGGGCTTTTTGCTAAAGCAATCTTATTTACATCTGCATTTAAATTTGCAGTGATATAATCCTGTACGGCTTTGGCTAAAAGTTTATTGTTCATTGTTTTAGATATGTCATTTCAAAAGAGGTCGTCATTTCGACTGGAGTGTAACGAAGTGGAGAAATCTGTTCAGATAGGTTTCTCCTCCGAAGGAGTTCCTTTGGAACACTGCGGTCGAAATGACGAACGCAGTTAATCTTCGCAATAATCAGATTTATGCGGTTCGATTCTTCATCACCATCTGGCAAGTATGACGGCTTTTAACTTCTAATAAAATATCCTTATCAACCGTTACACGATCAATAGTTTGTTGGTTATAATAGCGGATGGTTACCAGTTCCAGGCCCTTATTGTATTTTACTGTAAATTCTTGAGAAAGGTCTTTGATCAGTTTTTCAATTTGAGTAGGATGATCATCAACGCTTACCGAAAAGCTGATAGCAGAATTGAGCATGGTATTGATTTTGATCCGGTGTGTATGGAAAAGCTCAAAAATATTGCTCAGGTTTTCTTCGATAATAAAAGAATAATCTTTTGGGAAAATAGAAATCAACGCCTGGTTAACCTTAAAAATAAAAGAGGGGATAGGTAATGGGTTATTTTCTTTGGTAATAGCCGTTCCTGAGCCTTCTGGCTGAATAAATGACCTCACAAAAAGCGGAATTCCTTTGTTTTGAAGTGGTTTTATTGTTTTTGGATGGATTACCGTTGCACCATAATAAGTAAGTTCTATTGCATCGTGATAAGAAAGCTGGGCAATTTTTTCTGTTTCATCAAACCATTTCGGATCTGCATTTAATACCCCAGGAACATCCTTCCAGATGGTTAGTGCAGCAGCATCCAAACAGGAAGCAAATATGGCTGCCGAATAATCAGAACCTTCACGTCCTAAAGTTGTGGTGTAGTTTTCGCTGGTGCCGCCAATAAATCCTTGTGTTACAATAATGTTGTCGGTTAAGAGTGGTAATAGGTCTTTTTGTATAATCTGATTGGTTTTTGCCCAATCTACTTTTCCTTCGCGGTAGGTATTGTCAGTTTGGATGTAATTCCGTGCATCAGCCCAAAGAGTCTTATTACCTGATTCATTTAACCAGGCTGCCACAATTTTTGTAGAAACCACTTCACCGATGGATACAATCTGATCGTAAATATAATCAGGGTTGTTATCTGGTTCGTCTTCAATTAGCCAGTCAATTTCAACAAATGTATTGGCCACATCATCATAAACCGGATTGGCTTTGCCTTGAAACAGCTCATCAATAATGCTGAAATGGAAATGTTTAATCTCATCAAAAATTGCATGCGCTTCATCACTTTGTGATAAGAACGCCTGCGTTAACTTTTCCAGTTTATCAGTAATCTTACCCATCGCCGAAATTACAATCAGAAGGTTTCCTTTTTTGTAATCGCGGACAATATTAGCCAGGTTTTTTACTCCATCTGCATCTTTTACCGAGGCACCACCAAACTTAAAAATATCCATATTAAAATGCCTTGATTTGTTCTTTAGAGAAAGCTGCGTTTAACCAGCCACTTTCTAAATGTGCTTTATATTTATTGTAGAAGTTTATTGCTGGTTCGTTCCAGTCTAATACTTGCCAAACCATGCCACTATAATTGCCATTTTTAGCCTCTTCTATCACTTTTTCGAATAATACTTTACCCAGGCCTTTTCCTCTAAATTCTTCTGTTACGATAAAATCTTCGAGGTATAACCTGCATCCTTTCCATGTAGAGTAGCGGGTGTAATATAATGCGAAGCCCACTATTGTATTATTTACTTCCGCTACATAAGCTTTCCATACTGGGTTTTTGCCAAAACCAGCATCGATAAAGTGATCTAAAGTAACCGTTACTTCTTCAGGGGCACGCTCATAAATGGCGAGCTCATTAATTAATTCCAATATTCTTGGACAGTCTTCTGCAGTCGCAAATCTGATGTTAAAATCCATATTAGTTGGCCGTAATATCGTTTTTGAAATGTTTGATTACCCTTTTTCCGAAAATACTGCTACCAATACGTACCATTGTACTTCCTTCTTCAATTGCAATTTTATAATCTGCACTCATTCCTGTCGATATTTCTTTAAAAGCATCGTCTTTACGGAAAAAACTCACTTTAATGCCATCAAAAAATACTTTTAGCTCGTGAAACTCGGTTGTAATCTGCTTTTCGTTCTTAGTATTTGTGGCAATCCCCATTAAACCTACTATACGAATATTTTTCAATTCAGCCAATTCTTCTGCCCGTAGTAATTCGATTACTTCATCAAAACCAAGTCCGAATTTAGTTTCTTCATCTGCAATGTAAACCTGTAATAAACAATCAATTACGCGTTTATTTTTTGCGGCCTGTTTGTTGATTTCCTGTAGCAGTTTCAAACTGTCTACCCCATGAATAAGTTCAACAAAAGGAGCAATGTATTTTACTTTATTGCTTTGTAAATGGCCTATAAGATGCCATTCGATATCGTTTGGAAGTTGCGCCTGTTTATCTACCATTTCCTGTACATGGTTTTCTCCAAAAATGCGCTGTCCGGCGTTGTAGGCTTCTAAAATTGATTCTACTGTTTGTGTTTTTGAAACCGCAATTAGTTTAACCCCGCCTGATTCAACTTCGCTTTTATATTGTTTAAGATTATCAGCTATGCTCATTTATAACTATTTTTGGTAAAATTAATAACCTTGCCGCAATTTGGGCAAAAAATAATATTTAAATTAAGGATGAAAAGATTAATATGGGTTTTAATGACAGCTATATTATGGTTTGGTTGCAAACCTGGCATACCTGATGGCATTATTAAACCTGATAAAATGGAAAAGATTTTATACGATATGCACATTGTTGATGGCTACCTTTCAAGCATTTATATAGTAGATTCAGCAAAGAAGGTGGCAGCTGCTTATTATAAAGGGATCTACAAAAAATTTGGTACAGATTCTGCCGAATATAACAGGAGTTTAATTTGGTATAATACCAACCCTAAGGAATTAGAGGCGATGTATAAAAACATACAAAAATTGTTAGTTAAGCAAAAAAAAGGAACAGCATTAGCTGATCTGATAATCAAGAAAAAGGCATTTAAAGCCGACTCGTTAGTGATAGCAAAGAAATTTAAGGCCGATTCTCTTGCGATCAGAAAAAAAATGAAACCAGATTCTCTATCGAAGGTTAAAGCAATTGCTGAATTTGCAAAGAAGAAAAAACAGGCCGATTCATTAATTAATATAAAAAAAGCTGGTGTATCGGAAGTAGTTCCAAGTCCAGCCATAGTACAATAATATGTTATATCCCGAAAACTGTTTAGAACGTTTAGGTTTTGTTGAGATCAGGCAACTGATTAGCAAACATTGTTTAAGTCCGATGGGGCAAACAATGGTAGAGAAGATGCAGGTGATGAACCGTTTTGATCAGATTGATAAGTTTCTACGTCAAACAAACGAGTTTAAAAGTATCCTGCAAAATCAGGAACCGCTACAGATTAATACTTTTTTTGATATTAAATCGCTGGTTGAAAAAATCAGGGTTGAAGGTACTTATCTATTAGAAGATGAGTGGTTTCAAGTATATACTTCATTGCATACTGTTTTCTCGGTACTCCGTTTTTTTGAAGAACGTGCAGAAGTATATCCTACACTAGAAGCTTTATTTGAGCATCTGCCTATTGAAAAAACAATTCTTCGTAAGATAGAAACGGTTATAGATGCCAAAGGAAAGATCAAACCCAATGCATCAAAAGAACTGCAGGAGATTACCTCTGCCATTTCGAAAGCCGAACAAGATGTACGCAAGCGCATGGATTCGATCTACAAGCAGGCTATTGCCAATAATTGGGTTGCGGATGGTAGTTTAACCATTCGCGATGGCAGAATGTGTATCCCAGTTCTGGCTGAAAACAAGCGCAAACTCAAAGGCTTTATACACGATGAATCGGCAACAGGGCAGACCGTTTATATTGAACCTGAAGAAGTATTTACTTTAAATAATAAGCTGCGCGATTTAGAATTTGATAAACGTCGTGAAATTATTAAGATATTAATTGCCTTAACTGATGATTTGCGGCCATACTCGCCGTTACTGCTTTCTTATCATGGTTTTCTTACCAAGCTGGATTTTGTGCGTGCAAAGGCTTTATTTGCAATGGATATTGAAGCTGAAATGCCAGGTTTGTTAAAAGAACCTAAAACAAAGTTGATTAATGCGAGGCATCCTTTGTTATCGATCTCATTTGCCACCGAAAAGAAAACGGTTACGCCTTTAAATATCCATATAGATGCCGAAACCCGGGTGGTATTGGTATCCGGACCAAATGCGGGCGGTAAATCGGTTTGTATGAAAACCGTTGGCCTTTTGCAGATTATGTTGCAAACAGGTTTGTTAATTCCGGTTGATGCGAATAGTGAAGTGGGTATTTTTGAAAATATTTTTGCCGATATCGGCGATGATCAATCAATAGAAAGTGATTTGAGTACCTATAGCGCACACCTGAAAAAGATGCGTTATTTTGTAGAGCATGCTTCGCCAAAAACGATGGTGCTTATTGATGAGTTTGGTACCGGAACCGATCCGCAGTTTGGGGGACCAATGGCTGAAGCTGTTTTAGAGGTATTGAACAATAAAAAGGTTAGGGGAGTAATCACTACACACTATTCCAATTTAAAGCTTTTTGCAGGTAATACACCTGGTTTAGAAAATGCATCGATGCTTTTTGATAATGCCAAAATGAAACCGCTATACATTTTGGAAATGGGTAAACCTGGTAGTTCTTATGCATTCGAAATCGCTCAGAACATTGGTTTGCCAAAAGAGGTAATTCAGCTGGCTAAAGAAAAAACTGGCTCTAACCAGAATAGGGTAGATACTATGCTTGTAGATCTGGAGCGGGAAAAGAAAAATGTTTATGATGCCAAAGTAAGTTTAGCCAATCAGCAGAATAAAGCTAAAAACCTGGTTGCCGAAAATGAAAAGTTGAAAAGCTTTTTGGAGGAGAATAGAAAGGTACTGATTAAAGAGGCGAAACAAGAGGCGCAGAATATTATTAAAAATGCCAATAAACTGGTTGAAAATACCATTGCCGAGATTAAAGAAAAGCAAGCGGATAAGGAAATAACTAAAGAACTCCGCCAGAATTTGCAAAAAGAGCTGGTTAAGAATACTATTCCGAAAGAGCGCCCTAAACCAGTACAGGTTGTTGTTGGCGGTGAAATTGAAATTGGTGATTTAGTGAAATTTACGGATAGTGAAACCATTGGTCAGGTTTTAGAAATTAACCGCAATGAATTGGTTTTGGCTATTGGCGATTTACGCTCGAATGTTAAAAAGAACCGCGTTCAAAAGGTGAGTAACCGTGAAGCTAAAAAAGTAGTTCAAAGCAGTGCAAATTCTTTTGCTGGGCGGATGAATGATGCCGTATCTGGTTTCAGGGCCGAACTTGATCTTCGTGGAAAACGAACTGAAGACGCCCTTTTTGAAGTAGAGAAATATTTGGATAAAGCCATTATGCTCGGCTTTCCATCCATTAAACTGATCCATGGTAAAGGTGATGGCATTTTGCGTAAAATGATCAGAGAATACTTGCGTAAGTATAGTCAGGTAAATCGGATGGAAGATGAACATGCTGATAGAGGCGGGGATGGAATTACTTATGTGTATTTGAATTGATGTTGTGAGATAAGAGATGTGAGACATGAGATTTGAGTTGCCTAGGCGTCATCTCGACTGAAGCAAAGCGGAATAGTTGTGGTGTCGGATGTTACCATCCGACACTAAATCATTTTTTTGAAAAGCTGTCAGATGGTAACATCTGACAGCAATCTAAAAGCTAATTATATAAAGATTTTGCTGCGCAGAGCACTTCGTGGTTCTCGGCTGCCCTGTGCTTCGCTCGAAATGACGTCCGCCCAATAAAAACAAAACTTTATAACGGTAATGTTGTTATTTCTAAAACGTTACGGTTATGAGGGCAATACTACTCTGTTTATTTGTAATGCTATTCGTTACAAATTGCAAAAAGAATGGTGATGATAATGATGATCCAGGTATTTTACCTGATGTAGAATTAAAATCAAAAGTAGTTGTATCCGGATTGAGCCTTCCCTGGGAAATGGTGTATGGACCTGATAATTTCATTTGGTTTACCGAAAAAGCAGGTAAAATTAGTCGTTTAAATCCTGCAAATGGTCAAGTAACGCCTTTACTTACCATAACCGAAGTACGCACCAATGGAGAAGGTGGCTTACTTGGAATGACACTCCATCCCGATTTTACCAGTAACCCTTACATTTATGTAATTTATGGCTATGGAAGTACCTATAAGGCTAAAGTTGTACGTTATACTTACAGCGGAGGAAATTTAACGAGTCCGCAGGTATTATTGGATCAAATTCCTGCTGCTTCAATCCACAATGGTTCGCGTTTGCTGATCAGTGGTGGTAAACTATTTATCAGTACCGGCGATGCTGCTGATACAGGAAATCCCCAAAATGTTAATTCTTTAGCAGGGAAAATTTTAAGGATAAATTTAGATGGCTCGATCCCCGGTGATAATCCTTATCCAAATAACCCGGTTTGGTCTTTAGGGCATCGAAATGCACAAGGATTGACCCAGGTAGGCAATAAAATCTTTTCTTCAGAGCACGGTCCGGATTCTGATGATGAGATTAATATTATCGAAAAGGGAAGAAACTATGGATGGCCAAATATTAAAGGTTTTTGTAATGAAAGTGGAGAACAATCGTTTTGCAGTTCGAACAATGTGGCAGAGCCATTAATCAATTGGACGCCAACCATTGCGCCTAGTGGTTTAACTTATTACAATTCAGATTATATTCCGCAGTTTAAAAATTCGTTGCTGCTGGCTGTATTAAAAGGAACTAAATTGATGCAGCTTAAATTAGACGATACTCAAACAAAAATTACAGGAACGAAAGATTTTTATGTCAATACTTATGGTAGGATCAGGGCTGTTTGCCAATCGCCAGAAGGGAAAATTTATATCTGTACCAGTAATGGGAGCGACGATAAAATTGTAGAAATTGCGAAATAGGCTTATTTCTTCTTATTGCCAGGGCACTTTTTACAGCGTTTACCTTTTTTGAATTTCTCACAACATTTTTTGTGTTCAGCCGTACAGCTGAAAATAAAACCCATGCCTTTTTGAAATTCAGGATCGGTGGGTAATATGAATAGACTTTCTTCTCTCTCGTAAATCATTGCAACACAAAGGTAACAGTTATTTAGATTAATTCCAATTAATTAATATTCCGGAAAGATTTAAAGATTATAAATGCTACATTTTTGAAGGCAATTTGTAATTTAGCGAACTAACCAAAAAATTCATAAGATGATAAATAAAGTGGTATCTGGAGCTGAAGAGGCTATCAAAGATATATCAGATGGTGCTACCCTGATGCTCGGCGGTTTCGGGCTTTGTGGTATTCCAGAAAATTGCATTAATGCTTTGGTAAACAAACAGGTAAAAAATTTAACCTGTATCTCTAATAATGCTGGTGTTGATGATTTTGGTATCGGTTTAATGCTGAAACAACGTCAGGTTAAAAAAATGATTTCTTCGTATGTAGGTGAAAATGCCGAATTTGAAAGGCAATTGCTAAGTGGCGAACTCGAAGTAGACCTTATTCCACAAGGTACTTTAGCTACGCGTTGTCTGGCTGCCGGATATGGTATGCCTGCAATTTTTACACCAGCAGGCGTGGGTACCGAAGTGGCAGAAGGCAAAGAAGTGCGAAATTTTGATGGCAAGGATTATTTAATGGAGTATGCTTTTGATGCCGATTTCGCTATTGTTAAAGCCTGGAAAGGCGATACCGCTGGGAATTTAATCTTCAGATCTACCAGCCGCAATTTTAATCCAGTAATGGCTATGGCAGGTAAAGTAACCATTGCTGAGGTAGAAGAGTTGGTAGAGGCGGGCGAACTTGATCCAGATTATATCCATACACCTGGTATTTATGTCCATCGGATTTTTCAGGGGAAAGATTATGAGAAAAGAATCGAGCAGCGAACAGTGAGGAAGTCCGAGGTCTAAAGTCGGGAGTCCGAAGTCGAATAGCAAATCTGATCATTCACTCATTCTATCCATTCAAAACTCATTCATTTACATTTATTTATGTTTTCAAAAGAAGAAATCGCACAGCGTATTGCTAAAGAAATAAAAGACGGCTACTATGTTAACCTTGGTATTGGCATACCTACTTTGGTCGCCAATTATATTCCAAAAGGAATTAATGTCGTGTTACAATCTGAAAACGGCTTATTGGGTATGGGGCCATTTCCATTAGAAGGAGAGGAAGATGCCGATTTAATTAACGCAGGGAAACAAACCATTACTACATTGCCAGGATCGTCTATTTTTGATTCGGCTATGAGCTTTGGGATGATTCGTGCACAAAAAGTAGATCTGACTATCCTCGGAGCTATGGAGGTATCAGAAAATGGTGATATTGCCAACTGGAAAATCCCCGGTAAAATGGTAAAGGGCATGGGAGGGGCTATGGATTTAGTAGCATCAGCCAAAAATATTATTGTGGCGATGCAGCATATAAATAAAGCTGGAGAAAGTAAATTATTACCTAAATGTACTTTGCCTTTAACCGGCGTAAAATGCATCAAAAAAATTGTAACCGAATTGGCGGTTTTAGATATTCTGCCTGAAGGTGGTTTTAAGCTTTTGGAGCGTGCACCAGGCGTTAGTATCGAATTTATACAACAATCTACGGCTGGAAGATTGGTAATAGGAGGAGAGATTCCTGAAATGAGATTGGATTAATTGGTGATTGATTTTAAAGAACGGTCGTCATTCCCGCGCAGGCGGGAATCTTAATGCACCCTGTAAACCCTATCAAGACATTACGATTCCTCGCACAAAAAAAGTCAAGCTTTTAAAAGCTTGACTTTTTTGATTTTATTGTATATCTACTAAAATACTATTCCTTAAATCGTTGGAGATATCTTCTGTGATACCGATAATTTCTTCGGGTTCGTTGGTATTGTTCATTATTACCTTATTACACTGTTCGCGATAAGGCAATAAATATTCTTTATAGGCAGGCACTACATGGTTGTGCCATTTGTACAATACATCGTCTTCAGGGTAACCACGTTCTAAACCATCACGTTTTATACGGCGATCTAAAGCTACCTCTTCATCTGCATCAACAAAAATGGTATGATCCAGCAGTGCGGCAATTTCTTTAAAGTGGAGAATAAAAAGGCCTTCAACAATAATAATAGGTGCCGATTTAATCTCCAAAATTTTAACAACGGCGAGTGGATTATTGAAGTTGTATTCTTTTTTATAAACAACCTCGCCGCTCATTAATTGCTTAATATCTCTTAAAAACTGTTCGCTATCAATGGTAGAAGGGAGGTCAAAGTTGTATAACTTGTTTTCTTCCTGTGTCATCTCGCCCGCTGGGATATAATAGTCATCTTGCGATACGAGTGTTACTTCATCCTGTTTAAAATGGTGAAGAAAACAGTTTAAGAAAAATGTTTTACCCGATCCGCTACCACCGGCAATACCAATTATAAATGGCTTTTTGTTCAAACTCATTGAGCACTATATGTTAAATTGCAGAAAAAACGTTTGTCTAAAGCGCCCAATGAATCGGCTACAGCTTTAGTCATTACAATTATAACATCTTTTGTGGATTCGTTCTCCGTAAATTTACCAACAACTTTGGCAAAGGTAGTTCTGTTGGTCATTGGGTTGGTAATCTTAATTACCCTGCCCACTGGTGCGGTACGGTGTAAAACCAACATTTTTGTTCCGTCCAGATCCTGGTCTGCAATCCAAACTGCCGTTCCTTTCTCTTCGATCTGACTTAAACCATATACGCTTGGGTCACGGCGAAGTTTAGGGTCTTTAACCATGGTACTATCTGGTTCGTTTTCCTGCTCTTCTTTCGATAAATCATTTACCGATTTAGGTTGTGGCGGTCTCGGAATAATCAGTTTCTGATCAACTTTAATTGCATTATCCTCCAGTTTATTTGCTGTTCTGATCTGATAAGCAGTTAAATTGTATTTTTTTGCAATAGTAAAAATGTTTTCTCCAGTAGCTACGGTATGAATAAAACTTTCTTCTTTTGTTGCTGGTGCTTCTTTAACTTTGGCTTCTACCTCTTTAACTTTTGCTTCAGCTTGTTTTTCTTTTGGTACCTGAACATCTGTAATAATGCCTCCAGGCACTTTTAAAACCTGCCCAATGGTAATGGCGTTATCAGGCAAATCGTTCAGTTTTCTAATCTGATAAGCGGTAATGCCATATTGTTTGGCGATGGTGAAAATAGTTTCGTTCCTTAAAACAGTATGTGTGCCGGCTGCATCTGTAGATTTGTTCTCCTGTACAGGTTTTTCTTCTGCAGCAACTACCTTATTTTCTTCGATGTTTTTAGTTGCCGGAATTTTAAGTTTCTGACCGATGCGCAAGTTATTTCCTGAAAGATTGTTGGCTTTTTTTACTTCTTCAACAGTAGTGCCGTATTTCTCGGCTATTTTGCCTAAAAACTCCTTAGGTGCAACAGTATGCTCGATCATGGTTTGATCAGCAGATGCAGTATTGGTTTGAGGCGTTTCTGTATTATTTTTCGCAGGTGGCGTTACCGGAGCAGCTGTTGCAGTTTGTTCTCCATTTTTAGCAGGGATTTTTAAAACCTGACCGATGCTTAAATTACTGCTGTTAAGGTTGTTTAAAGCTTTAATCTCATTAATGGTTGTACCATATTTTTCGGCCAGCATGTTTAAGTTTTCTTTTGGCTTGATGGTATGTTCTATTACATTGCCTGTAGAAGCGCTTTGATTTTGCGTGCTGTTAGCTGATCCTGTTGCGGTAAAAGGAATATTTGTTGGCACTTTAATGATTACTCCAACCTGAAGGTATTTATTGTCATTAAAGGTCATAATCTCTTTAGGGGAAACATTATACCTTCTGCCTATTGAATAATAAGTGTCTTTTGCTACAGTTTGGTGAACGATCAGTTTTTTGCCTTTATTATTTTCTACACCGATAGAGTCTCTTGCTGTGTTGGCTTTGGCATTTGCAATGTTTAAGGCAAATAACACTACAGCAGATAAATATATTTTATGCATTTATTTTATGTAAATTTCTAAGTCAAAGGGAGCAATTATACGAATAATATTGTTAACCAGTCTATGTTCAGCTATTCGTTTTTAAGTAAAAATAAGATGACTTTAATAGCTTAATACCGATATACCATTCATTAACAAATGTTTGTAAAATTGTTGTTCCCTATAATATTGAATATTAAACGATCTAATAAATAACGTATTGTTCAAAAGACAAAATTGAGGAAAACTTTTATAAATTTGGGTTGTTACGTAGACATCAAAAACATCATAAATAATAAAAAATGGACGCTAAAGAAATAAGCTTAAACGAAAAAGAAGTTAAACCGGTTGTAGATCTTTTAAACGATTATTTGGCCAATTATCATATCCATTATCAAAAACTAAGAGGTTGCCATTGGAATATTAAAGGTCAGAACTTTTTTACTTTACATGTTAAGTTTGAAGAATTATATACCAATGCACAATTAACCATTGATGAGATAGCCGAGCGTGTATTAACCTTGGGTAAAGCACCGCATAGCCGTTTTGCCGATTATATAAAAGAATCTCAAATTAAAGAAATTGATACCATTGGCCTTAAAGATCTTGATATGGTTGATGCCATTTTAGATGATATGGCAGCGTTGATCGAATTGGAAAGAGAACTTTTAGAAGCTACAGATGCGGCCGGAGACGATGGTTCTAACGATATGGTTAACCGTTTTATGCAGTTCAAAGAGAAAAACACCTGGATGTTGCGCTCTTTCGCAGGAAAGAAATAATATAATTTAGGTGAGTTAATAGCCTCATGTAAGTAGCTTTATTGTAAAATCTGCTTATATGAGGCTTTTTTGTTTCTGAGAAAATCTAATTATTTATCTTTGGGCATGGCATACAAAAGTTTAGCAGAATGTGTATCCGACCTTGAAAAACACGGTCATTTAATCAGAATAAAAGAAGAAGTAGATCCCTATTTAGAAATGGCAGCCATCCATTTAAGGGTTTACGAAAATAAAGGACCAGCTATTTTATTTGAAAAAGTTAAGGGAAGTCCTTTTCCTGCTGTTTCAAACTTGTTTGGGACTTTAGAACGATCGAAGTTTATTTTTAGAGATACCTTACCAAAGGTACAACAGCTCGTTTCATTAAGGAATGATCCCATAAAAGCATTAAAAAATCCATTTAAATATGCGGGTTCTGCAATGTCGGCTCTATCGGCCTTGCCACTTAAAACACCTTCGGCAAAAAGCAAATTTTTAAAAACAAGCATTAGTCAGTTACCACAAATTGTAAACTGGCCAATGGATGGTGGCCCTTTTGTTACCATGCCACAGGTTTATACTGAAGATATAGATAAACCGGGTGTTTTAAATGCAAATCTGGGCATGTACCGCATCCAGTTGGGTGGGAACGATTATATTCAGGATAAGGAAATCGGGCTGCACTATCAGATCCATAGGGGGATTGGCGTACACCAATCTAAGGCCAATGCTTTGGGCCAACCCTTAAAAGTGAGCATTTTTGTCGGCGGACCTCCATCACACCCTTTAGCAGCAGTTATGCCTTTACCAGAAGGATTATCGGAAATGACATTTGCAGGTGCATTGGGCGATAGGCGTTTCCGTTATTTTTATGATGATGAAGGTTTTTGCATCTCTGCAGATGCCGATTTTATTATTACCGGAACGGTTTATCCAAACGAAAATAAACCAGAAGGGCCTTTCGGTGATCACCTGGGTTACTACAGCTTAACACATCCTTTTCCTTTGATGAAGGTGCATAACGTGTATCATAAAAAGGGTGCCATTTGGTCGTTTACGGTTGTTGGCCGTCCGCCACAGGAAGATACCAGTTTTGGGGCTTTAATACATGAAATTACAGGCTCGGCCATACCACAGGAAATTCATGGTTTAAAAGAAGTTCATGCAGTTGATGCGGCTGGTGTTCACCCTTTGCTTTTTGCTATCGGTAGTGAGCGTTATACGCCTTATTTAAAAGCGCGCAGACCTCAGGAAATATTAACCATAGCAAATCATATACTGGGAAAAAATCAATTGAGTTTGGCTAAATATCTGTTTATTGCAGCCAAAGAAGATGATCAGCATTTAAGCACACACCATATTGAAGCATTTCTTACGCATATTTTAGAACGGATCGATTTAACGAGGGATGTTCATTTTTATACCAATACTACAATTGATACACTTGATTATAGTGGTGATGGATTAAATAGTGGATCGAAGGTAGTAATTGCGGCAGCAGGAGATAAGCAGCGTGAACTTTGGAATAAAATTCCAGAAGGACTGAAATTGAGCGATGGGTTTTATCAACCGAAAGTAGCTATTCCAGGGGTTTTGGTTTTAGAAAGCAACAAATACTTAAACCCAGAGAAAACAGCCGCAGAAATTGCCTTATTGAATATGGCTTTAATGGATCAGAATTTATCAGGCTTACCTTTAATTATATTGGCTGATGATGCAGAATTTACCGCTGAAACAATTGATAACCTGGTTTGGGTGGCCTTTACCAGGAGCAACCCGGCGGCAGATGTATATGGCATTAACGATTTTACCATTAATAAACACTGGGGATGTAAAGGCTCGTTGATTATTGACGCAAGGAAAAAGCCCCACCACGCACCTGAATTGATCAAAGATGAAGCGGTAGAGGCTAAGATTAATGAAATGGGTAGAGAGGGTGGTGCGTTATTTAGGGTGATCTAATTATAGTTACCTGTTATTCTACAATTAAAAAGCCGTACAGGATTGGCTTTATACGCTGTGAAACATGGTACAGTTAAAATTTAAGCAAAACTTCAATGGCACCTGCTTATTTTAATTCTGACCTAAAAAATCAATCTTATAAGTAATGGCATAAAAGCTCAAAAGTTTTTATGTGTTAATTAATTGAAAATTTGGATTAAAATTTTGATTTTTAGGTATATTATTCCAAATATGCTTTCAAAATTTTATGTTGTTCTTAGCTGTGCCTTCCTTTTTTTAGTAAACGTAAAGGCTCAGGATAAAAAGTTAGATAGCATTGCATTAAATATCAATCACTATGCGTTAAAAAATGCTGAATCAAGTCTGTTTGTGCATTTTGATAAGAACGTATACACCAATAATGATCAAGTGTGGTTTACTGGATATTTACTTAAGACTATAACCAATTTAGAACAATATCATACGCTTTATCTATCCTTGATTAACAATAAAGATAGTAGTGTAGTTCTTCAGGATAAATTTTTAATCGATAAAGGCTTTGTTTTTGGGGCTTTAACACTTCCTGATTCTATACCGAGTGGTTCATATCGTTTTGTAGCGAATACCAACATTAAGAAAAATAATCGACCCGATGGAGAGTTTATCCAAGCCATTACCATTAAATCTACAACTCTAAACCCATTAACGGCCAACATTTCTATTTTTAAAACATTCGATGAGCAAACCAAAAATGGGACAGCTTTATTAAAAGTTTTATCAAGCGATAACCGTTTTGTGGAGGGTGCTGAGATACAATATCAGATTGGTAAGGGCAAACAACTTTTGCAGTCCATCACTGCTAAAAGTAGCGTAATCGGCGAATTGATGATTAATTATCCCGCTCAAAAAATCACGCCAGACAATAATCTTCTTAGTATTACGGTTAAGAAAGGTAAAGATATCAGGTATGTGAAGTTTGAACTTCCGGTTATGAATCGTTCAAATTACCACATTCAGTTTTATCCAGAAGGTGGTTATCTAGTTGATAATCTATTGTCTAAAGTTGGCTTTGAAGTAAAAAACGATCAAGGTACCCCAATTAAAGCAAGAACCGTTTTATATGAAAATGATTTAGCGATCGATACCATTCAAACTAACTCTATTGGAATTGGTTCATTTTCAATTCGCCCACAATCATCCAAAAAATATTTTGTAAAGCTTTTAACAGATGATCAATTTGTTATTAAATACAATCTGCCTGCTATACTGAAAAGTGGAACGGTTTTAACTGCAGGCTCTGCCATTGCGAATAATGATTTTAGAATCCACCTTGAAAGTAACGCCAATACTAAAGTTCACATTTTGGTCCACAACTTTTCGAATATTTTACTTCGCACGGCATTAACTTTAGATGCAAATAAAATTCAAAATATCAGGTTTAAACTAGATTCTGTGCCCATTGGTTTACATACCGTTACCGTTTTAGATAGCAATTATAAACCGATTGCTGAACGGATTTTCTTTGCACATTACGATCAGCTTAATCAAACAGAACTAATTACAGATAAAAATGAATACAGTACGAGAGCTCAGGTTAATTTAAAATTGAGTGTATTCGATAAAGATAAAACACGGCTTCCGGCATTGGTTTCTATTTCCTGTATTCAGTCTAATAGGCTTTCGGCTAACAACAACCAGAATATTGTTGATTACTTCTATTTAGGGCGGTACTTACACGGGCTTCCACATAACCCAACGGGTTTAAAATACCTTGATGACGACTATCTTGATGATGTGTTGTTAGTTAAAACATGGAGTAGATATAAGTGGCCTGAAACAGAAATAGTCGGTAAAAAAGAAATGCTTTCCAGTTTCGAATACAAAGGTAACATCACAAGGAAAAAGAAGTCATTAACTGTTCCAATGGGTTTAACAACGATAGCGGGAGAAAATCTTAAATTTCTTGATACCGATAGTGCCGGACAGTTTAATATTCCGTTTTCTAATCTGATCATCAAACGAGCAAAGCTGCCCGTTTGGTTGAGTATGGCCACAGCTAAATATGATCAGTACGATCTTAAAATAAATGAACCATTAGATGAGTTGAAGAAATATTTAGTCCAGCAAAATTTTGAACAGATAAATACAAAAGCTGATATTTTAAATGAAAGTACTCAAAGTATAACATCTTTTGCTGGTATTAGATTGAAAGAAGTAGTGATTACAAAAACAAAGGATGAAAGAACCGATTTTGCCAAAAATTCTTTTGCCAATAGGTGTGGAGACTATGTTTGCAGGTATAATATTTTAAATTGTCCAAATCATGGTGCCGATTTTGGGAATACCAGCCCAATTAGAGGTAAAGCCTATGCTAACGGAAGAGGAGGTACAACTATTTATCAAGGATGTACAGAACAAGAACCTAAACCTAACATTACCATTTTAAAGGGAATAAATCTTCCTAAAGAGTTTTATGTGTCTGATATAAGCAATAAAAATGAGCCTATAAATTTTGCTACTGTTTATTGGAATTATCAGGCGCTGGTTAATGATGAAACACCGATTTCATTTAATACCGGAGATTTAACGGGGCAATTTAAAATCATTGTGCAGGGCGTAACTGATGGGGGTGTGGTTTACGGCGAAAGAGAGATTACGGTAAAGCATAAATAAAAAGGCCACGAACTACAGTCGCGGCCTTTTTAGATTTAGTGCAATAATGCTTAAAATCTTACCCCAAAAGTTAAAAATACATTGTTTCTATTGCTTTTAACATCTGCAACAGGCTCACTATAATCGTCTAATAAATATGGACTTGAACTGAAGTTTGTTTTGTAGTTCTGATACGCCAAATCGAAATAATAGTTATCTATGCGGTATCCAATTCCACCAGTGTAGTATTGACCCTGATAAAATTTATTATCGCCACCTTTAACACCATTTCCGTTTACCCCGTAACCAGCTCTTAAGCTAAACTCGTTAGTCACTTTTACTTCCGCACCAACTCTATAGTTAACCGCTTCTTTATAAGATTCTTTAATAAAAGCATTGTTGCTATTGATTGTTGAAAGATCAGAACCATTAGAATCAGAAAAACGCATAGAGGCATAATCTACATAATCAACATCGGCTGAGATTAATGCTGTACCAGCAATTACGTAACTGATACCTGCAGATGCTTTTAACGGCGTACGTAAGTTATAGCTGAAAGTATAATACTTTGTTGAGTTATTTGAACTAGAAGGTGCATTTGTTGCATTTCCTGCCAGATTTGCCTGTAAAGTTTCAGCAGTATTATCTTCAATATTCATCCAGGTTGGTGTTTGGAAATTTATACCAATTCTTAGTTCATTAACTGGTCTGAAAATCATGCCCAATTTTAAGTTGAATCCACCACCTTTGGTTTCCTGGTTTCTGAAATGTGTTAAGTTGTAATTTTCATTTCCGGTATATGCAGGAATTGGTAAGCCATCATCAAAAGAGTTCACTATACCCGATTCAGTAAAAGTGGCATCGCTAATGTATTTCACATTTACAAAACTAGCGGTTGCGCCAATGTATACCTTATTGCCAAAATTAAGGGCACCCGCTACGTTAAATTCAGAAGTTGAACCTAATCTGGATTCATCCCAATTTTGTTTGAAACTCGCATTGTTATAAGGTTCTGCTGAATATCCATTTGGGAAATTGGGTGCATTTTTATTAATTAAATAGCTACTGTAGGCATCTCCAGCTATCGAATTATCAATTCCACCACCATTGGCCTGGTCTACATATGAATCTCTTATTGAACTATTATTATTTGTTCCATTGTAGCTGATATTATTTAAGAAATCGTTATTTCTCGTATAGCTTAAGCCGAATACAGTACTTACCAATCCTTTATTTACATCAGCTCCCTTCATTCTTGCTGCAGGACTGTAAAATACAACCCCAATGTTATTCAGGTTAATCTGGTTTTTATCAGTTTTGGTATTGTTGCCCAGGTATGCGCTATTGTTTGATACGGCATTAAATTCAGGCGTTAGACTAAACTCAGATTTGGTAAATAAGCCCAATCCGGCAGGGTTAGCGTTAATTGAACCTATATCTCCTCCAACTCCGATTTGTGCACCGCCCATTCCTTTAAATCGGGCAGAGCTACCATAATTGGTTTGAGAAAAGCGGAATGCATCAGGGGCGTAACTTTGGGCGTACGTTGTTCCCATAGCAGCTACTGTAGCTACTAGTGAAGCTAAAATATATTTTTTCATGTTGTGTGTTTAAATTTAAATTAACCTCTTCCTGCTCTTGATGGTCTTGAACCGCCACCACCGCCGCCTGTTGAACCACCACCGCCGCCGCCGCCATTTGATGGAGGAGGTGAATAACTTGGTCTGCTTTCGGTTCTGGTAGGTGGAGTATAGCTTTCGTTTCTGGTAGGCCTGCTACTTTGTGTTCCTTGAGGACTATAATTGTCATTTCTGGTAGGTCTGCCAGCTTGTGAGCCCTGAGGTTGTGCATAGCTGCCATTACCTTGGTTTCTGCTTGGTCTTCCAGCATTAATATTTGGAGCATAACCTACACCGTTTGGATTTGTAACACCAGATCTGCTCGGTCTGCCTGCATTTCCGGCATTGCCGTTTCCATATCTTGGCGTGCCTCTATCATCACTTCCAGGTCTTGGTCTGTAAGAACCACCTCTGTTGGCGAAACCACCGCCATAGTATCCGCCGCCGATACCCCAGCCTCCGCCGTAGTATCCACCACCCCAACCATAACGGTCGTAATAAGAGTTAGGTCCCCATGAGTTCCAACCCCAAGGATTGTTCCATCCGTAACCAAAATTACCGTAATAGAAAGGATTGCTCCAGATGCTGCCATAACCGAAGCTACCGCCCCAGCCCCCTAAACCGTATCCGCTGTTCCAACCCAGGCCATAACCCAAGTAGTTTGAAGGGCCATAACTGCTTCCGTAGTAATAGTTATCAAAATAAGGGTCGTAATAGCCTTGAAAGCTGTAACCATTGTAAAAACGGTTTATTCTAGATGAGTAATCCATATCGTAATAAGGATTACTGGTTCCGTAATATTCATCATATTCTTCCTGTCCCTGGGCCTGGTATTGCTGGCCTTGTCGGTTCTGAGGTTGAGGTGCTATTTCAACCTCCCGGGCTTTCGCCACAGAATTATAAACATCATCAGCTGGCTTAGTTTGAGCCAGTTTTGATGTAGCGCATGATGCCACCAACCCTGCAGCGGCAATCATAACAATTGGTAAAAATTTAATTGGTTTCATTGTGTTTATATTTAGTTGTGTGTGTTCACGAATGTAATAAACAAGTTTCAAAAATAGTTAATTTCTAACTATTTACTTAGTCTAAAAATGTTAAATCACAATTGATATTAATTGTTGATCGTTTGTAGGCATAAATTTATAAATTTGCCATCGGATTTTACACTTTTTAACATACAAATTACGTTCCAAATACATAAGATGAGCAAAGAAATTACAAGTAGAGAAGCAGATTATTCCCAGTGGTATAATGATATTGTGTTAAAAGCAGATTTAGCAGAGCACTCTGCTGTGCGTGGTTGTATGGTTATAAAGCCAAATGGCTATGCTATATGGGAAAAAATGCAGGCTGTTTTAGATAAAATGTTTAAGGACACAGGCCATCAAAATGCCTATTTTCCATTATTCATCCCAAAGTCATTTTTCTCTAAGGAAGCTTCTCATGTTGAGGGCTTTGCGACAGAATGTGCAGTAGTAACACATTATCGGTTAAAAAATGACGGTAACGGAAATATTGTTGTAGATGAAACAGCTAAATTAGAAGAGGAATTAATTGTTCGTCCTACATCCGAAACCATTATTTGGAATACTTATAAAGGATGGATCCAATCATACCGTGATTTACCAATATTGATCAATCAATGGGCGAATGTGGTAAGATGGGAAATGCGCACCAGATTGTTTCTGCGTACAGCCGAATTTTTATGGCAAGAGGGCCATACCGCACATGCTACGGCAGAAGAAGCGATTGAGGAAACAGAGCGCATGCTGCATATCTACGCCGATTTTGCCGAAAATTGGTTGGCAGTTCCGGTAATCAGAGGGCGTAAATCGCCGAATGAGCGCTTTGCGGGGGCTTTAGATACTTATTGCATTGAGGCCTTAATGCAGGATGGTAAAGCTTTACAAGCAGGTACATCTCACTTTTTAGGGCAGAATTTTGCTAAAGCTTTTGATGTTAAGTTTACTGGTAAAGATGGAAAATTAGACCACGTATGGGCGACTTCTTGGGGTGTTTCTACTCGTTTAATGGGTGCTTTGATTATGGCACACAGTGATGATTCTGGATTGATTATTCCACCAAAATTAGCACCAATACAAGTGGTAATCGTTCCGATTTATAAAGGTGATGAGGATCTGGCGAGAATTTCTTCATACGTTAATGAATTAACCATGCGTTTAAAAGGTTTAGGTGTTTCGGTGAAATATGATGACAGGGATACACAACGCCCTGGATTTAAGTTCGCTGATTATGAGTTAAAAGGCGTGCCGATCCGTATTGCTATTGGTGGCCGCGATTTAGAGAATAAAACAGTTGAAATTGCCCGTAGAGATACCAAGGTGAAACAAACTGTA